>JAEEGL016952458.1_pt1 | contig 42427 bp, 35 predicted proteins | sample 9134231 | NCBI WGS metagenome assembly JAEEGL01 (sample SAMN16246548, study PRJNA631951) | gut metagenome | biome: gut microbiome; feature: rumen; material: fiber-attached | host: Bos | place: Iran: Karaj | collected 2018-10 | reverse complement strand
CAAAAGCGACAAGAAAACCGAGGGCACCAAATCTGAATCATATAACAATGATTACAGCACAGGACCGTCCGCGCAAAAGTTTACTTTTGCCGAAAAAGACATCGCAAATCTCGAAATCGGTGTCGGTGCGGCGGAAATAGTTATAATCGGCGGAAATTCTTTCTCCGTTGAAACAAGGGGAATAGCCCGCGAAGCAATGGAGTGCTCTGTTTCAGCACAAAAAACGCTGACAATCAAAAATACAAAGCGGTTGCCGTCATTAAACTTTTTTTCGCATGAAAACATGAAGAATTTTCACCCGCGAATGCTTATAACGGTTCCAGAGAACGTTTCTCTTAAGATTCTCAAAATAAATGTAGGTGCAGGTTCGCTGACGGCAAAAACTTCAATCAGGTGCCAAAGTGCGCTTTTGGATGTCGCCGCCGGCAATCTCGTTCTGAACAGTCTCATCGGCGGACAGGTCAATCTGCGCTGCGGTATGGGTAATCTTCAAATGAGTGGAACTGTATCAGGTATAAACAATATAGATTGCGGAATGGGAAACATCGGGCTTAAAATAAACGGCAGTCAGGACGATTACTCCATCGACGCAAGAGTCGGTTTGGGCGAAATCCGCTTTGGCGACATGAAAAAGTCGGGAATAAAAACATTTTTTTCCGACGGTCACAAACAGAACCATTTTTCCGTAGTTTGCGGACTTGGCTCTGTAAATATCAGCTTCAACTAAGAAAGGGGAGAAAAAATGAGCAAAAGATTATACAAATCAAGAAACAAGGTTCTGTGCGGAGTTTGCGGCGGAATCGCGGATTATTTTAATATTGATCCTACAATCATAAGACTTTTGGCAGTCGTTCTGATAATAGCAGGATTCGGTACCGGAATTGTCATTTACATAATTGCAGCAGTGATTATGCCTGATTATTCCCTGGACGACACGGAAAACCTCAGAAGCGCAAACATTCCTGACGAAGAAAGACCCAGAGACAGCCGCTCTGACGACGAATTCAACAGCTATTTCAAAAAATAAACCCGCAATCTGCTTATGACGGCCGTCCGTAAGGACAGCTGTCGTAAGTACGATTATAAAAGGTGTTCACCGAAGTCTTCGGGCAAACCGTTCCATACCTGTTTTCCGTTCTTCATAACAGTTATACTGTCTGCAACAGTCTTTGCCTCGTTTATGTCGTGAGTTACAAAAATCCCGATAAAACCTGTTTCGGTCTGCAGATTTTCAATTTCCGCCATAAGTTTTTTTCTAAGCGGTACATCGAGCGAAGAAAACGGCTCATCAAAAAGCACAACAGCAGGTTTTACTATCAACGTACGTGCGATTGAAACACGCTGAGCCTCACCACCCGAGATTTCATCAGGATAGCGTCTTACAAAGGCATCCATTTCGGTAAATGAAAAACCCTGCAACAAATCATACGCCTGTTCAAGCGCTGGCTTTTTTTTAATACCTCTGCATCTGAGGCCGTAAGCAACGTTTTCCAGCACATTCATGTGCGGAAACAACGCGTGCGATTGAAAAACCATTCCTACCGAGCGTTTTGAAGGTTTTTCAGCCGTTATGTCCTTTCCATCCAGTAAAATCTTTCCACATTCACACGGAACAAGCCCCGAAATCATCCGCAGAACAGTCGATTTGCCGCTGCCGGAATGCCCGGCTATAACAAGCATTTTTCCGCTTTCAACGTTCGCCGAAAACTGAATTTCAGTAGTATCCCACTTTTTTCTAATATCACAAATTTCAAGTTTCATTTCTTTTTTCCCAGAGCAAAAACACCTGCCGAAAGCAGGGCAAGAACCATTCCCGCAGCACACGCCTCATTAAAGCGATATGCACCGGCAAGCCTGTATGTAAAAAGTGACAATGTTTCAAAATTAGGAATAGAAAGAACCAGCGGAATTGTTGTGTCTCCGGCACTCATGGCAAAACAGAATGCAAATGCAGAGAAAAACGATTTTCCGCATACAGGAACATAAATACGCAGAGGAACATCCATGGAACGCATGGAAAGAAGACTTGCGCTTTCTTCAACCTGTACCGGTATTTTATCCAGCGCAGAAATTATCTGCTTGTATGCGAACGGCCAAAAAAGAAGTGTCTGTACAATTACAAGTGAAGCAACATTTCCCTGTCCAAAAACAAGAATAATTATAATCCCGGCCGCAACCGGCGAAACTGCTACCGGCAGCATAGGGAACAAAAGCCGTAGAAAATAGTTTTTCTTGTCGGAATCACGCATATGAACAAAAAATGCATAAACAGTCCCGGTCAGCACACAAAGGCAGGCTGTAAAAATTCCGACAGTAACAGTATTTACAATAGATTTTGCAAAATTCCTTCGTTTCAGCAGAACGGAATAAGAACCGAAAGACTTATACAGAATGGTCAGCAGCGGTCCTGCAAAAAAAACAAGTATAAATAGAACGAATAACGCTGTAAGGACTTTTTCCGCAATGCCTGTAACAGGCTTTGCATCTACCCTTGCAGAAAAACTTACTTCCCTGTTTTTGGAAGCGTTCTGTTCCAGTTTTGAATACAAAAATACAGCGCCCAAAGCAACAAGAGTTTCGAGCACAGCAAGTTTTACCGCCTGTGCAATGTCAACCGAAGCCCTTACGGCCTGATAAACTTCAACCTCTATTGTACTGAGTCCTACTCCGCCGAGCAGCAGAACAATTATAAAACTGAAAAAGCAGTACAAAAAAACAAGAATAGAAGCCGATGCAAGTGACGGTGCAAGCTGGTACAGTGTAATCGTTCTGAAAATTCTGAACCGACCGGCACCCAAAAGTCGTGCCGCATCAGATTCTTCCGGCGGTATTTTTGCCCAGGCGTCAGAACACATTCGCATTATGATGGGAAAGTTGTAAAAACCGTGCGTAAAAACAATTCCGCCGAAAGAATACAAACCGGTAAAAGCCGGAAGCGAAAACTGCGCCGCAAGTTTGTTTATCACACCGTTCATGCCGTAATACATTACAACACCAAGCGCAATCAATAGCGGCGGCACACAGAAAGGAACCGCCGTAATTACGGAAAACATGGATTTACCTATAAATCTCCGTTTTGCGGTAAGCCATCCTGCTGGCATTCCAACAGCTACGGCAATAAAAGTTGAAACACACGCCTGTATCACCGTAAAAAGTATTACGTTCCACAGGCGCAATGAAAAAACAAACTGCATGCGTTAATTTATTTTGAAAGAATCTGGAGAACCGTATCAACAGCTTCCAAAACTTCAGCTTCGCCGGCGCTAACGGTTTTATCTGCCATAGGCGCTGCATCGTAGCACGGCGGTAACTTTACGTTTTCATTTACAGGATACATCCACTGAGTAAGCGGAAGCACGTCCTGAGCTTCTTCCGTAATTAAAAAGTCTATGAATTCTTTAGCGGCTTTAAGGTTTTTTGCGCCCTTAATAATGCCCGCGCCTTCAATCTGTACAGGATGACCTTCAGGAAAAATCAAAGCCTTGTATCTGTCAGTATTGTCGTACTCAACATGATACGCAGGGCTTGTTGTGTAGCTTATTACAAGCGGCGCTTCTCCAGCCGTAAAAAGTCCGTAACCCGCATCCCATCCCGGTGCCATGGTAAGTACATTAGGCTTAAGCTGATTCCAGAACTCTTTGTATCCGTCACCGAAAACCCCTTTTGTCCATGTAACAAAACCAAGACCAGGAGTACTAAGGCGCGGATCCATAAGAATGAGCTTTTTGCGGTAGATTTCTTTTGTCAAGTCGGCAAGGCTCTTCGGTGCAGGAACTGTAGATTTACTATCCCATATAATCGCAAAATAACTCCAGTCGTAGGGAGTCAAATACCAGTCGTCAGAAAAACGCAAATCCTTTCTTATAATCTTGTCAGCACCAGCAGGTTTATAACTTTGCAGAACACCTTCTTCCACAGCCCTGCTGTAAAGCTGGTTGTCAATTCCGATTACAACGTCACCTTTTGGAGCGTTCTTCTCGAGTACAACCCTTGAAAGAGCCTGCGCCGCATCACCGCAAGACAGCATCGTTACAGAATAACCGGTTTTTGCTTCAAATTTTGCAATAAGCTCAGGTCCCGGCCCCCATTCGGCAACGAACGAGTCATAGGCATAAACAACCAATTCCTGTGGTTTTTGAGAATCTTTTTTTCCGGCAGCAAAGACAGCCGAAAAACAACATAAAAATAAAAAGGGTAAAAAAAGACGAGTCTTCATTACTCCCTCCGCCAGTATTATCTGGATCAGGTTGGAACATCATACGATATTCTGCGGGTATAATCTCAGCAAAACAAAGTGTTTTACACCCCGGTGCGCATAATATAAGGTTTAAACAAAAAAATAGCAATAGAGTCCAGTTCTGCCCTGTTCATGTTTTTTTGGTTGTGTTATACTCAAAAAAGCCTATTTTATTGGAGATAAATATGAGTAACGACATGTTCGGAGTAAACGAAAAACCTCCGTTACTGCGTTGGATTCCGCTAAGTTTTCAGCATGTATTCGCCATGTTTGGAGCTACGGTTTTAGTTCCGCTGCTGACAGGATTCAATCCTTCCACAGCACTTTTTACGGCAGGAACAGGTACATTGATTTACATTCTTTGTACAGGCGCAAAAGTTCCGGCGTTCCTGGGTTCATCATTCGCTTTTATTCCAGCACTGATTACCATTTCCGAAGCCTACGGCAGAGCCTACGCTTTGGGCGGTGCAATCTGCGCAGGTCTTTTTTACGCGATTGTTGCTGGAATAATAAAGGTTTCAGGCAAAGACTGGCTGGACAAGGCTCTTCCGCCTGTTGTAATCGGTTCTGTTATCATCGTAATAGGACTGAACCTTGCTCCTACAGCAATGAATTCGGCAATGTACAACAACGGCGAATACTCCCTCGTTTACTTGTCAATAGCAATCGTTACACTTGCAATAGCAATCATTGCAACAATCTTTCTTAAAGGCTTCTTTAACACAATTGCCATTTTGATAGGACTTGTAGGCGGCTATCTGTTTACACTCATCATGGGATGCTTCTTTCCCGCATACAAACTGATCGACTTTTCTGCGGTTGCAAACGCAAAGTGGTTCGGACTTCCTTTCCTTCAGATTGACTCCACAGGCAAAGCATTCTGGCTTGCTCCAAAATTCAATCTTGTTGCAATCCTCACATTCGTCATCGTTTCGCTCGCAACAATCTGCGAACATCTCGGAGACACTCTTGTAACATCAAGAGTTGTAGGCAAGGACTTTTACAAGGATCCGGGACTTCACCGCACATTGCTCGGCGACGGTCTTGCAACAGCATGGGCTGCAGTTTGGGGCGGACCGCCAAACACCACATACGGCGAAAACATCGGTGTTATGGCTATTACAAAAGTATACAGCGTCTGGGTTATCGGCGGAGCAGCAGTTATAGCGCTTATCCTGTCATTCTTCCAGAAATTCGGCGCACTTATTCAGACTATTCCTAACCCTGTTATGGGCGGTATTTCAATGCTCCTTTACGGATTAATCGCATCAAGCGGTCTGCGCACAATCGTAGAAAGCGGCGTTGACTATCAGGACAAAAGAAATCTCACAATTTCTTCAGTCATTATGGTAATAGGAATCGGCGGCGGAATTCTGCAGTTCAAAATCGGCAGCAGCTTTAACTTCTCACTGGGCGGTGTAGCACTCGCAACATTAGTCGGTATTCTTTTGAATCTTGTAATTCCTAAAGACAAAAAATAATATAATCTGCAAGGCAGTTCAGTATGCGTTTATCACATTCTGAACTGCTTTTTTTATGGAGAAAAAATGAGACTTATCATCCGTGACAATTACGATGACTGCGCAAAGTGGGCGGCAAACCACATAGCAAAAAAAATAAACGATTTTAAGCCGACGGCAAAAAAACCTTTTGTACTAGGACTCCCTACCGGTTCAACACCACTTGGCACATACCGCAATCTTATTGATTTGAACAAAAAAGGCAAAGTTTCCTTTGAAAACGTAGTTACATTCAACATGGACGAATATGTGGGCCTGGATGAAAAGCACGACCAGAGCTACCACTACTTTATGCACGAAAACTTTTTTAAACACATAGATATAAAAAAAGAAAACATCCACATTCTCAACGGAATGGCAAAAAACCTTCAGGCGGAATGTGACGCATACGAAAAAGCGATTGCTTCTTACGGCGGAATCGACTTGTTTTTGGGCGGAGTCGGCGTTGACGGACACATCGCATTTAACGAGCCGGGTTCTTCGCTTGCATCACGTACCCGTCAGAACGCGCTCACAAAAGACACAATCATAGTAAACTCAAGATTTTTCGGCGGCGATATTTCCAAAGTACCGACTACAGCCTTAACAGTGGGCGTTGGAACAATCTGTGACGCGAGAGAAGTTCTTATTCTCATAAACGGACACAACAAGGCACAGGCTCTTAAACACGCGGTAGAAGAAGGCATTTCGCAAATGTGGACCGTAAGTGCACTGCAAATGCATCCAAACGCCGTAATCGTCTGCGACGAAGACGCCACGGACGAACTTAAAGTGGGAACAGTCAAATACTTTAAGGAAATTGAGTCTTCAAACTACGACAACAGCATTTAAGTCAGGTTTAGCAGATGTGCAACTAAAGTGCATCTGCTATTGTTTTTTGAATCTTTGCAGGCAATTCCGCCTGTTCTTCCCTAGTCAAACCTTTTGTTTCAACGGGCGGATGAATAATCAGCCTCAAATCCGCGGAGCGCAGTCCCTTTTCTTCAAACAACTTCCAGGTACCGTCAATCGTTACAGGAACAATCGGTGCTTCAGAACGGAACGCAAGCTTAAAACTGCCGGGTTTAAAATCCTGCATAGGCTTGCCCTTGCTCCTGTGTCCTTCAGGAAAAATAACGAGAGAGTATCCTTTTTTAACATTCTCAACAGCCTCGGCCATGGCCTGTACAGTCTGGCGGGGATTATTCCTGTCAAGAAAAGTACACTGCATAAGATCCATCCATTTGTTCAGGAACGGAACCTTTTTTATTTCTTTCTTTGCAATAAAAGCAATCGGCTTGTTTACACATGAGAGCAAAAGAGGAATATCAAAATATCCCTGATGATTACCGATAAAAACACAGGCCGAATCTTTAGGAATGTTTTCCGTGCCTGTAACCGAAACCGTAGTATTCTTTCCGGTAATGCCTATAATAAACTTTGCCCATTGTTGAACAAGCGGATTAACAAACGCATCCCTTTCCGCAATTTTGCCTTCTTTATTCAGTTTTTGGGCAGTTTTCAGCTCTTTGTTGTAGCTGATAAGATTTATGAGGATTTTTATAGCAGCAATGAGAGTTTTCATCAGATACCTTCCATCTATATTATTTAAAATTACTCTATCTTCCGCAGCAGTTCTTGTACTTTTTACCGCTTCCGCACGGACACGGTTCGTTGCGTCCAACCTTAGGCGTTGCACGTACGTATGTGGCACTTTCGGGACGGCTCTGAGCCGATACAACAGAACGTCCACCTGCTGCCTGCATACCACCCGCAAACATGCCCGCATCCTGATGCTGCTCGTTCACATTGCGCACAGCTCGGCGCGAACGCTCGTAATTTGCAGGACCAACCTGAATCTTTACGCGGAAAACCTTGCGTGCAATATCAAGCCTGATTGAATCAAGCATATCGTAAAAAATGTTAAAACCGTCAATTTTGTATTCGGTAAGAGGATTTTTGGAACCGTATGAACGCAGATAAACAGCTTCGCGCAGAGCTTCAAGCGTTTCAAGGTGGTCAAGCCATTTGCGGTCAATCGCCTGAATGTAAAGTGAACGAATAAACATATTAAGGTTCTCTTTACCGGCAAGCAGTTCTTTTTCCTGCAAATCCTTGCGCATTTCTTCAAGAATGTCGGCCTGCAGATTTTCGCTGTTCTTGGTACCGAGATAAGCGGATTTGTCGAGATTCAGCGTAAGACCGAATGTTTCCTTAACCTGATTGAACAGGGCGGAAACAGCTTCGTCCGAATTTTTGCGCGCATCGTGCTTATACTCGTCAATAAAATCTTCTATTGTATCACTCGCCGTCTGCATAACGCGCTTAGGCAGCTCATTGTCGGCTATAATATCGTCACGCTGTCCGTAAATGAATGTGCGCTGTTCGTTCAGAACATCGTCATAATCGAGCAGGTGCTTTCTTATTTCAAAGTTGCGTTCCTCAACCTTTGTCTGTGCCTTTTCTATTGTCTTGCTGAGCCACGGATGATAAATAGGCTCGCCGCTCTGCATACCGATGCGGCTCATCATCATCTTCATCTTTTCGCCGCCGAACAGCCTCATAAGGTCATCGTCAAGCGAGAGATAGAATTTACTGCGACCCGGGTCACCCTGACGGCCTGAACGACCACGCAGCTGGTTATCAATACGGCGGCTCTCATGGCGTTCTGTACCAAGTACACAAAGACCGCCGAGTGCTTTTACTTCCTCATAGTCTTTCTGCCACTGTTCTTTTTCAATCTTAAGAGCAGCCTCATACTGTTCCGGCGTTGCTTCAGTGCCGGCACGCTTGCGCGCACGGAATTCGGGGTTGCCGCCGAGCTTGATATCGGTACCGCGTCCTGCCATGTTTGTTGCAATAGTAACGGCGTTTTTTGCACCGGCTTCCGCAATAATGAGAGCTTCGCGTGCGTGGTTCTTTGCGTTAAGAACCTCATGGCGAACGCCGCATTTGGTGAGCATTGAAGAAAGCAGCTCGGATTTTTCAATTGAGATTGTACCGACAAGAACCGGCTGTCCGGTTTTGTGGATACGGATAATTTCGTTGCAGATTGCCTGCCACTTGTCGCCTTCGGTCAGATAAACCTCGTCGTTTTCGTCAACACGGGCAACAGGCTTATTGGTTGGAACAACAACAACGTCAAGGTTATAAATCTTGTTGAACTCAACGGCTTCCGTGTCAGCTGTACCGGTCATACCGGAAAGCTTTTGGTACATACGGAAAAAGTTCTGGAATGTGATTGTTGCCAGAGTACGGTTGCGCTGGGCAATCTTTATGTGTTCTTTGGCTTCTATAGCCTGATGCAGACCGTCACCGTAACGGCGTCCTTCAAGAATACGTCCGGTAAACTCGTCTACAATCTGAACTTCGCCGTCTTTAACAACATAATCTACATCGGGCTTGTACAGCTTGTGTGCGCGCACAGCTTGTGTAAAATAGTGGATGTATTCAAAGTTTTCTTCGTCAAAAAGACTGCCGCTTGTAATAATGTTATGCTTTTTAAGGATTTCTTCAATGTGCAGCATACCCTGATCGGTAAATGCAACACCCTTGTTCTTTTCGTTAAGCTTGTAGTCGCCTTCAACAACTTCTCCCTGAACTTCGTCCGGGTACTCGTCGGTTTCGGGGTTCTTTTTAACTTCCGAAAGCTGGTTAACGTATTTGTCCACCTCGTGGAATTTGTAGGTGTCGTCTTCGCCCTGACCTGAAATAATAAGCGGTGTTCGCGCTTCATCTATGAGGATTGAGTCTATTTCGTCCACAATGGCATAAGCAAAACCGCGCTGAACTTTTTGTTCGGGCGGAAATTTCATATTGTCGCGCAGATAGTCAAACCCAAACTCATTGTTTGTTCCGTAAGTAATGTCGCAGTTATAAGCCTGTTTGCGCTGCTCGTTGTCCATGTTCGCAAGTATTGCGCCGACGGTAACACCGAGGTACGAATAAACGGGGCGCATCCAGTCGGCGTTTCGTTCGGTAAGGTAATCGTTTACGGTAACAACGTGAACGCCTTTACCCGTTAACGCGTTCAAATAGGCGGGCGCAACAGTCATAAGGGTTTTACCTTCACCGGTCTTTAATTCGGCAAGTCTGCCGGAATGCAGAACGATTGAACCCATAATCTGTGTGTCGTACGGTCGCTCACCGAGCATGCGTTTAGAAGCTTCCCTCGCAAGGGCAAAAGCTTCGGGCAGTATATCATCAAGCGAAGTTCCCTCCGCAATCTGTTTTTTGAATTTTTCAGTCTGTTCATGGAACTGGTCTTCGGTAAGAGAAGCCGCCCAGGATTCTTTTTCATTGACTTTTTTAACGATTGGAATAAGTTCCTTTATGTCCCGTTCATGTTTTGAACCAAAAATGACGGTCATAATTTTATCTGCGATACTCATGTTTTTAATTTACTATTTATTTTTGCTACTGGCAAGACATCGCACACATTTGAAAAGTTGACTTTTACCGATGACTATATGTTTGGTAAGGTCATGAAGGACGAAAAGTTCAGGAGCGAGTATATGAGATGCAATCTTCATGATTATGACATAATGGAAGAAGCAAAAACAGAAGCCAAGCTTGAAGCGGCACGGAATATGCTGTCTATGAATAAGCTTACATTTGAAGAAATATCAGCATGTACAGGACTTCCGCTGGAAACGATAGAACAGCTTGCCGCAAAGCTCTAGCCTGTCGCAAAATAAACGGAACGGTTGCCGCAAAACGGCTTTACCAATGGTAAATAGCTTATTTACCTTCTGCGCATCGTCGATTTACCATAGGTAAATAGTCTATTTACCATGGGTAAATAATAGATTTACCATAGGTAAACAGTCGATTTACCCTCGGTAAATAAGCTGATTACTCCCACTTTCAGGCGCATATCATTCTTTATCAAATTTTCATCTTGACGAAAATTTATTTTCTTCTTGATGAAATTTTTTTTTCATCCTTATGAAAATAATTTTTCATCGGGATGAAAATGGTTTCGCGAGAATTGGGGTGAAACCCCAATTCTCGAAGGGGTCGCTAAAGTCTGTTACATATTTTCCAAGCCTACTTTCAAGCGACCCCGGACTACGCCTGCCAGAATGATTATGCTGATTCTCAGCAGTCTGCTTACTGAACTTTTTTTCTCATCCAACTCATTTTTCATATTATTACTCTTTTTTATATATACTATTTTTTGAATACATACATTTCTGAAACGCAGATTTGTGCTGCTGCTTCAGAAGGATTATCCGCGGCCCAAACAAAAACTGTTATAGAACCTGCAGTCTTAAAAAGATTGTCAGGATCGACCGTAACAGTACATGATTTGGTGTCCGGCGCCGGTTCAAGCGTAACTTTTGGGCTGTTCATGGACGCGGTTTTTCGTGCACTGCGCAAAAGTCGGTTGAGTACGGATTTGTCAGAGACCAGCCGTAACTCTGTTCAGAATCTTCATCAGTACTAACTTCAAGGTTATATGTTTTTTTACCGTCCAGATAATCGGAAACCGGCAGCCGCTGAGTAAAATTCAGCAGTCCGGTACCTTTTCCGGCTAATTCCTGTTCAACAAATTCTGCAATGCTCATTTTGTTACCTCACATTTTTTTTGAGACAGCTTAATTTACCACATTTAAAAAAAATAGTGTGTGGGTAAACTCACATGTTTTTAGTGAGTTTTTTCACAAAATCGAATTTTTATTCTAAATTTTTTATTACGCGGTCTTCGGGATCGTCGGCAGGACGGTATACAATCGCCACATTGCCGATGATGCGGACAAGCGATGCATCGCAGGCAGCACAGATTTTTTGTGTAAGATCAACCTTTTCGTCTTTGTATTCATTGAATTTTATTTTTATAAGCTCGTGTGCCTTAACGGATGTATCAACCATTTTTATAAGACCATCAGTAACACCTGCACCGCCCACAATTACAACGGGCTGCAGGTTGTGCGCCGCTTTTTCGAGAATCTTTCTTTGTTTGCTGTTTAATTCAATCATATTCCCATGTCCCGTCTAGAGGAGTTTTACACAACCATAGGGCGTGTCGTTAAAAGCAATAAAAGCGTCTATTAACTTGCGTGCTCTTGGAGAAAGTTCAGAAAGCCTTGCCGAGTCATACTCCGTTCTAACAAGAGGATCTATGTAACGCTTCTTAACATTGAGGGATACACAATAATATTTTTCCTCAGGCAGAGGCTCATCGGTACGCTGGATTTCGGTCATGTTGCGGAATGTTTTATAAAGCCGTCTGAGTTTTGGAGATACGTTTTTGTTTTTTTGGGCAGCATCCAGCTTTGCAATTATCTGTTTTTCGGTCTGCGTCATAAAGTCGCTTTCGCTGAAAAGACCTTCCTGTACGGCAAGGTCCATAATCTCACCGAGCATCTGGAGAGTAAGTTTGTTTTCGTTAAGCTGAAGCATGTGCCCGATCATGCAGAAACGCTCACAATAAAGCTCTGCTGTGGCAAGCGTTCTAAAGCCAAGTTCTTCTACATCATTCTCGTTTTTGACAACAGAAAGGTCCTCGTAACACCGTTTTATCTCGCCTTTTGTCCAGCAGTTAGCAAGAATCATGCCGGACGGGAACATGTATTCCAGCCGGTCTGCGCTCAGTTGCGGAATCTCGTTGTCCGCCACAGGATAACGATGATAGTCTTCAACCTGATTAATTGTAAGGTTGTCTCTGGCAAGCATCTCCGGAAGCACAGGATCGTTTTTGAGAATTTCGGCATTTGTTGCTTCGGTTGCAGTTTGCGTGAGCGCATCCCCTTTGCGAAAATCCGAAACATGCGAAAACGCCGGCATCGAAACATCGTGCAAAAGTCCTGCAATGGTCTGTGCCTTGTCGTGGGTAAAGTTCCAGATAATAAGGGCTGTTGATACACTGTGCTGAAGCCGCGAATAAAAGAACCGGTTCTTATAAAGACGTGTCCAGTCTGTACCGCAAAGCAGTCCTACACCGTCGAGACGCTGCAAAGCCGGCACTTTCATGTATTTGGCTATAAAAGTGGGATAATCTTCGTAAGGACATAGAATTTTGTAGTAGTCTCCCATATAATCTTTTTTTTTAATATTTGCCTTGATTATTTCAAAAACTATTTTAATTGCATTCATTTTAATTATCTTCTTTTGTTTTTAATACTGCAAGGAATGCACTCTGAGGCAGTTCTACATCGCCTACCATCTTCATGCGTTTTTTTCCTTCCTTTTGTTTTTCAAGCAGCTTTCTTTTGCGTGTAATGTCACCGCCATAACACTTTGCGAGAACGTCCTTTCTCACAGGGTTTACGGTTTCACGCGCAATAATCTGGCTGCCTATTGCACCCTGAATCGCTATCTTAAACTGTTGCCTGCTGATTTCCTCCTTGAGCATCTCGCATACATGTCTTGCTTTGTCATAGGCATTGCCCTTAAAAGCAAGCTGCGAGAGAGCATCCACGCCTTTGCCGTTGAGTAGTATATCGATTTTTACAAGTTCCGTATCGCGATAGCCGATTACGTCATAGTCAAAAGACGCATAACCACGGCTATAGCTTTTAAGTCTGTCATAAAAATCAAACAGAACTTCGGCAAGTGGCATTTCGTATGTTACTTCAACACGTTTTTCATCCAGATACTGCATGTTTGTCTGGGTTCCGCGTTTTTCGGTACAAAGTGAGATAATACTGCCCAAATATGTGGCGGGCGTGATTATAGAAGCTTTTATGAAAGGTTCTCGTGCAGAGGCGATTCGGCCCTGATCGGGATATTCCGCAGGGTTGTCTACAAAAACCTCCTCACCCGAAGTAAGCGTCAGGCTGTAACGGACAGAAGGAGCTGTGAATATGACAGCCTGGTCAAAGTCTCTTTCGAGGCGTTCCTGTATAACTTCAAGATGCAAAAGTCCCAAAAAGCCGCAGCGGAATCCGTGTCCGAGCGCGATGGAAGAATCTTTTTCAAAAGTAAGGCTTGCGTCATTAAGCTTGAGTTTTTCCATACTGTCACGAAGTTCGTCGTAATCGTTGGAATCCATAGGATATATAGAAGAAAAAACTACAGGCTTAACTTCCTTAAAACCGGCAAGAGGCGCATCAGCAGGATTTTCCGCCGAAGTTACCGTATCACCTACACGAATATCAGAAACAGTTTTTATTCCTGCGATAAAGTAACCGACAGAACCCGCGGAAAGCTCGTCCTTGGGCTCAAGCTTTATTTTGAAAATACCAACGTCTTCTATCTTGTATTCGGAATTGTTACTCATAAAACGGATTGTCTGTCCCACTTTAAGAGAACCGGAAAATACCCTCACATGTACAACAACGCCCCTGTAAGGGTCATAGTGACAGTCAAATATGAGAGCTTTTGTTCTGTCATCGTCAGCCGGCTTTGGCGCGGGTATCCGTTTAACAATCGCTTCGAAAAGTTCGTCGATGCCTTTGCCCTGTTTTGCCGAAACAAGTATGGCGTCATCCGGATCAAGTCCCAGATCATGCTCAATCTGGTGCTTGCATGAAGGAATATCAGCAGCAGGGAGGTCTATCTTGTTTATTACGGGAAGAATCTCAAGGTCGTGTTCAAGAGCAAGATACATATTGGAGAGCGTCTGCGATTCAACGCCCTGAGATGCGTCGATAAGGAGAAGAGCGCCCTCGCACGATGCGATTGCCCTTGAAACTTCGTATGTAAAATCTACGTGTCCGGGAGTATCTACAAAGTTAAGTTCGTATTCAATACCGTCAGCCGCAACATAAGGAATTGTTACGGCCTGGCTTTTTATCGTGATACCGCGTTCACGTTCAATATCCATGTTGTCCAGAATCTGATTCTGAAACTGGCGGTCATCTATTATCTTTGCCTTTTGAATGAGTCGGTCCGCTAATGTGGACTTGCCGTGATCAATGTGCGCAACTATACAGAAATTGCGAATACGGGATAATTCCATTGATACATAGTATTAGAAATAATTAGGTGTGTCCAGTGCGTTTATGAGCGATACCCATAGTCCCATAAAACCGTTGCGGCGTTTTGTCGCAAATACTTCGGTCATAATGGTACTTTTGTCGTCAGAAAACTTGGACTTTGTAACCTCAATGGTATCGTTAGGCGAAAATCCGCTGTCATCTCCGGGCATTCCGGTGTAGACGGTCTTTATAAAGAACTTCTTTACCTTTGCTGTAGCAGACGCTCCGTTGGAAACTTCAATACCGAACAACGGCAGCAAGGCATTGCCTATGGAATCATGTTCATAAACTTCATAACCCGGACTTTCAGGACGTTTTGCAAGATAAACAGGTATTTCCTTTTTTTTGTCGTCGGAACGGCATGTAAGGCGGACAATGCTGCCAACATCTTTTGACAACAGAATATCCTGAAATTCTTCAAGGTTTTTTACCGCTATGCCGTCAATGCCTGTAATTACATCGCCTTTTTTGAGTTCCGAAATATAAGCGGGACTACCCGGCATTGTATAAAGCACTTCAAGCCCGTCAGCTTTGGCAACATCCGTTTTTTTGGTTATCCCGAAAGAGCCTGTCCATGGATGAAAAATCTGGTCACCGGCATACATACGCTGAAGATTCATTTTGAGGTATTCAACCGGGATTGCAAAGTTCAAGCCCTCATAATCAGTTGCTCCGGCAAAAACAATTCCCTGTACATTGCCGTATTCGTCGATAATCGGACCGCCGGAGTTTCCGGAGTTTATGGCGGCATCAATCTGCATTACACGGCCTGTTGACAAAAGAGGACGGTTAACTGCAGAAACAATACCGGACGTCATTGTGCGCTCCAAACCGATTGGAGAGCCTATTGCATATATCTTGTCGCCTATGTCGAGGTTTTCGGAAGAACCGAGCGTAAAAACATAAGGCGGCGTAATTTCTACTTTCAAAAGCGCAAGATCCAGAGAAGTATCCCAACTTATAACTTTTGCAGGAATACGCTCGTCAGGATCGTCCGGCAGTGTTACATAAAGCCGTGCATAGCCTTCATAAGTAGGGTCTACCATATTAGCGATAACATGATGATTTGTTACAAGATAACCGCGTTTGTCAATAAAAAAACCAGAACCGAGCATCTTGTTGGGATACCCTACCCCGGCCTGAACCCTTAAGCCCAAATCAACGTATACAGTTACCGTTCCCTGTATCATACGCGAAACTTTTACTTTTTCGGAGGAAGGTACTACATTGACATATTCCGTGAACAAACGTGAAGAAGCACTTTTAAGGCTTTCTGCCGTCCATCCGCAAAAGGACTTTGTTGATGGCTCTATTGCACAAATGGAATCATAGTATGAAATGGCTTTTAGCCAGTCGTCCTTTTCAACGGCATCCTTAAACAATGTTTCGATTTTTTGGTATATTTTGTTGTACAGTTCATGCGCTTCATTATCTTGAGGCAGGGATTGAAACATCAGGTATGAACGCCATAACGCAAGAGTCGGATTTTGTTCAGCTGTTTTTTCGATGTTTTTGATTTCTATGCGTTTTCTGTCGGTATCCGTGTAAATAACTTTTTCCAGAGTTTCTCCCGCTTCAGTTTTTTTCTCGGGTGTACCGGATGAAAAAGCAGAAGAAACAATAAAAACTGAAAAAAGGAAAATCAAACAGCCTCTGGCTGTAAATCTCCCGTTAATCTTCATCAAACAATTCTCCAAAATAGAATGAGCCGACACGTGCAGCTACAATTCTGCCGTTGTCAGTTTCTATTATTGTAACACCCGGATATGGCGAAAGGTTAAAGAAATTTATTATTTTTATTGATTCTGATGCATCAAGTTTTTTGCCAATCCAATATAAGTTTCCGTTCAAATCATCACGGAATATGGGTTTTCGGCCTCTCGGTGTCTCAACTAAAACAGGAACACCTTTGCGTGCAGTAACGGTTATTTCGGCCTTGTTTACAGGATTTATAAATTTGGTAACTTCGGCCTCTTTTGTAATTATACACTTTATGTCCCAGTTGCCGTCGTTGTCGTCATCCCAGGCAACAATTCTTCTGCCGTCGGCAAAATATTTTTCCGAATATTCGTGTTTGCCGTCAGAATCCGTATCTATGACTGTCTCGGACAAATAAATACCGGAAGAGGCGTTTATAGTACCAAATATGTTTTTAAGAAGTCTTTTTTCTTCTTCTTCGGTCAAAAACTGACGGATTTCTTCCTTATTAAAGGCATAATATTCTGTCAGCTCATAAAAACCGTCATTGTTTGCATCCACTGTACGGAACTGAAGGATTCCGTCATTAAAAACAGCATACGCATAGGGTTTTGCATCTACCATATATACAGCAGAACGCGGTTGTCCGTTGAATACCGCAAAACGTATCTCAGAATCGGGCCGTTCATAACCGGGAACAGTTACAGTATTTGAAAAAGAAATCAAAACTCTGTCCGTAAGAATTTGCTTTTGCTGTTTTGGAACAGGAATAAAGAAAGAAACGCCTAAATTCGGCGGGAGCGCCTCTGTTATGTCAAATGGTGTCCAGCGCAGTTCGTTCGCGTTTACCTCATACTGAACGTTACCTGTACCGGCAGGCATTTGCGCGGTTTTAACAAAGGGATATGCCTCGTATGTTACGGTTGTATCTGTTTCGGGCATAAAAATCTTGTAAGGAACGCCAAAATCGCAGTCAGCCTTGCAAGTGGCTACTCCGTCCTGATTATCATCATAGTTTATATAAACGGCTCTGCCGCGGCGGTACAAAACTTCCATATCAATCAGACCGTCGGAGTTTGTATCAAAAAGCAGTGTTCCGGCAAATGCCGTAAGCCATTCTTCAAGTTCTGCAATGGTCTTTTCGTTTTGTACCGTAGTAATGAAATCCTGAAAAAAATCAAAGCGCAAACCTGTCTGCGCAAACGCGAGAATCTGCGAAAAAGCGGTTTGTTCGGAGATTATGCCGTTCTGTAATGCAAGCACTGTATAAAACGGGTGATTGTTTCCGCGTGCAAAAAAGGACTTTAAAAGGTATTCGCGTTCTTCGGGAGAAGTTGCAAAAGCCGCCGCATACACCGCAAGTTCCGGAAATTCATCTGTCCAGGTGTGAATGTTTTTGCGGTAATAATCCGCAAGAAGAAGAACTTCATAATCAGCGGTCTGTCTGCGTTCCATCTCAAGGCACAAAAGCGGGAATCTTCCGTCGTGTGCATACAGATTTTTTGCGTTTGAAATTACGGTACGGGCTTTTTTTCTGTCGTTCAAACGGTAATAAGACTTTGCCCTGATGTAGTCAGCATCAGCTGACATAATAACGGGTTCTTCGTCAAGAATTTGCAGGGCAAAAGAACTACGGCATGTATCCGAAAGTAAATCCGCATAAAGAACACGCGCCGCATCCCTTTCGTACTGTATCCATTCATTGGTATTCAGTGCGGAAGCAAGCATCGAAATTACATCTGCTTTGGGAGTGTTAAGTTCTACAGCAGCAACAGCCTTTATATACCACAGGTCCGAAATTGCGGAATCGTATGAAAGACCAAGGTTTGCTTCATCAAAAGCACTTACCCAGTCAAAATCCATTATTGAATCACGGCTTTGTTCCAGACACAAAAGGGCTGTTCTTCTGTTGGCGGCATCAGCCGTGGAAGATACCTGACCAAAGGCAAAAGCAGCAACAAACACTGCATATATAATGGAACAAATAAGAGCAAGCTTTTTTTTCAGTAACTTCATGTGTCCTCCTGAGATAATGGTTCAAATCTTATATACACCATTTCCTCATTTTTCCGGAATTCGGCGTCCGCTACGAACCAGCTTTTAAAGCCAAGACAGCTTCCTTCTATAAGAGCCAAAGTTCCGGACAATTCAACGACAGGTATGCGTTTTCGTGTTTCCAACGGGATTTTCCAATCTGAATAAATACGTGAAATCAATTTGTATTTGCCGTCAGCACATTTTATTTTATCGGCAGATTGGCTGTTTCTGACTACAAGGGGCAGCGCAAAAGGTCCAAAAAAACCCTCCTGCGGCGTTTTTGAAAATCTAAGTAAAAAATCATCAAACTGAACATCATCTTTTGTTGCGGCAAGATAGAAAAAACCGTCAGGGATACTTTGCTCCGCATCATTTTTTTCAACACATACCCTGCCGTTTTTACGGAAGATTTTTATTTCATCATGCAAAAAATCTTTTCCCGCAAGAACAGTTTTTTTAAGTGATTCATATTTTATCCTTTCACGGCAGCCGCATTCCTGCAAAATTCTATACAAAAGTGAAAGCCGGACAGCAGGTTCGCATTTATCAAAAACAGTCTCGTCAATATAAAAAGTCTCATTTTCTTTCTGCCATGAAATATTCTGCATCAGGTTTTCAATTACAGCGGCAAAATCCCGGTTTTTTTCAGCACCGTGCAGCACACCGGTTTTCCAGCCGGGAAAGAACTCGTTCAAAACGGGAAAAAGCTTGTTTCGTATACGGTTGCGGTAATAATCGCTCAAAAGGTTTGTGTTGTCTGTACGGTACGGAATGTGGTTTTCTTCCGCAAAGCACAGGATTTGCTGTTTTGAAACGTTAAGTAGCGGCCGCAAAAAAACATCGCGCCGTTCGCTTATGCCAAGAGATGAGGTTATCGGGCTGCCTTGCAGAAAACGCTGAAAAAGCGTTTCCAGCTGGTCGTCCTGATTGTGGGCTATGCAAAAACAGGAAAGATTGTGTTCGCTTATAAACTGGTCAAAAAGGGAATAGCGTACGCTGCGCGCAGCTTCTTCGCTGCCTTTTTTGCGTTCTTCGGCAATTTGTTTGATTTGACCTGAAGGAACGGTCTTTTTTTCGCACAAAAGTTTGAAAGGTTGCTTTGCGGAAACTTTGCGGCAGTATTCGACCACAAAGTCAGAATCTTCCGCGCTTACCGTACCGGAGCGCATATTGTGGTCAACAGTAAGAACAAACAAGTCCGTTCCGGTCTTTGCGCATACATCCAAAAGGATATGCAGCATCACCATGGAATCGGGACCACCGGATACACCTGCACCCACACGGGTCAAACCGATTCCGGACCATTCCCGGACAAGTCTTTCTTTTACCTGTTGCAAAGAATCTTCTTTCATTCTCCGGTCACCTGTTCAAAAAAAAAGGGTAACTCGAAAAACAATCTTTTCAAGATACCCTTTATTTAAAGCACTAATGCAGAATTATTTTGAATTCTTAACTCTTGCTACTACTTCTTCTCCGTTTGAAAGGATTTTAACACTTTTTTCAAAAGGGAGATCCTTTACAAGGAAAGATGCACCGACAGCGAGGTTGCTTACATCAGCAACGATGCGCGGAGGAAGGTCTTTTGGAAGGCACTGGATTGTAACTTCCTTAACACCAGTTTCAAAAAAGCCGCCTTCACGAAGAACACCGACAGGGTTTCCGGCTGTCTGAACTTTCATTGTAAATTTCAAAGGTTTCTTTTCATCAACTACCTGAAAATCAACATGAAGGTTCTTGTCTGTTTTAATATCATACAATGTGTCTTTTATCAAAGCCAGTGACTTTTTTCCGCCTACATCAAGGCTGATAAGAGTGCTGGGTGTTGTTACCTTCCAGACTTTAGTAAATTCAGCTTCGTCTACATCAAGCATTGTAGCTTTGCCTTTTGAATTGTACATAACAGCAGGCAGACGACCGGCACTGCGAATTCTTTTTGCAGCTTCCTTTCCTTTTTCTTTGCGTTCGTTGGCATTTAAAACTAAATAATCCATCACAGGACTCCTTGTATATTATAAAAAACGTTATTTTTCTGGAACAGCCATAATTCCCAGTTTTAACTGGGATGGCAGGATTCGAACCTGCGGAATGACGGCACCAAAAGCCGTTGTCTTACCACTTGACGACATCCCAAAAAATGTGAAGTCATAATATCAAATTTTTTTGTATTGTACAAGAGTTAAGCCCAAAGATTTTTCGGACAAATAAACCTTGTAAAAGAATCCGTATTAAAGTATAATACACATCGTTACTTCATAAAAGAATGAAGGAACTCTTCATAATTAGGAGTTAAAAAATGGGTGAAAAGAAAAGAGAAACCCTCGGAAGCAGACTCGGCTTTCTTCTGTTGTCAGCCGGCTGTGCAATCGGTCTTGGAAACGTATGGCGGTTTCCTTATATTACCGGAAAATACGGCGGAGCAGCCTTTGTATTGATTTATCTTGTTTTTCTGGTAATTCTCGGATTGCCGGTAATGGTATGTGAATTTGCTGTAGGACGCGCTTCCAGAAAAAGTATGGCAGGCGCATTAAAAGAGCTTGAACCTGCAGGAACAAAATGGCACTGGTACTCAGGATTCGCTATTGCAGGTAACTACCTTTTGATGATGTTCTATACAGTTGTTTCCGGTTGGTTCTTAAAATACTTTTTTGAAATGATCGGCGGAAAATTTACAAACATGTCACCGGACCAGGTTGGAGCTGCTTTTGGCGGTACAGTAGGTAATCCTGTATCTCTCGTAATCTGGATGGTTGTTGTTATCGTAATCGGCTTTGCAACCTGTTTCCTCGGACTTCAGCAGGGTGTTGAACGCATTACCAAATTCATGATGAGCGCTCTGTTTGTTATCATGGTTGGTCTTGCAATTTATGTTGCAACAATTCCTGGTGCAGGCGAAGGATACAAATTCTACCTCAAACCGGACTTTAAAGCTCTTGTAAACGGAAACGGAGCCGGCGGTCACGGTCTTTGGGATACAATCTACGCTGCTATGGGTCAGGCATTCTTTACACTGAGCCTTGGTATCGGTTCAATGGAAATCTTCGGTTCTTACATTGGAAAAGAAAACTCTCTTACAGGCGAATCAATCCGCGTTATCGGACTGGATACATTCGTTGCAATCTGTGCAGGTTTGATTATCTTCCCTGCATGTGCCGCATTCGGTGTTCAGCCGGGAGCTGGTGCAGGTCTTGCATTCGTTTCACTTCCTAACGTATTCAACGCAATGGGTCCTGTTGCAGGACGCGTTGTCGGCGGCTTCTTCTTCCTGTTTATGGCATTTGCAGCTCTTTCAACTGTAATCGCTGTATTCGAAAATATTGTAGCTTTCCCGATGGACAAGTTCGGCTGGAGCAGAACAAAGTCAGTTCTTATCAACTTTGTTGCAATGCTGATTCTTGCTACACCTGCCGCTCTCGGAATGAACATCTGGTCAGGCGTTCACTTTGGCGCGCACATCGGTTCAATCGATGCTCTCGAAGACTTTATCGTAAGTCAGAACCTGCTGCCGCTCGGTTCACTTATCTTCCTCTGCTTCTGTATGCACAAAAAAGGCTGGGGCTGGAAGAACTTTATTGCCGAAACTGACGCCGGTAACGGTATCAAATTCCCCAAAGCAAAGGCTATCCAGTTCTACCTTAAATGGATTGCTCCGATTATCATTCTCGTAGTATTCGTTGCAGGATACTTTGACATCTTCGGCGCAAAATAAGCTGACTTTGCTTTGAGCATAAAAAAGACTTTCCTTTGCGGAAAGTCTTTTTTTTTGCGTACATATCTGCGCCGGATACGGGTGTTCCCAAAATCCTGTAAAAGCATTATAATCCTCATAATTTATCGATGACAAATACTTGAAGAGGAATAATATGGAAGTAAGAGTAAGATACGCTCCGTCTCCGACGGGAATGCAGCACATCGGCGGTGTAAGAACAGCGCTTTTTAATTACCTGTTTGCGCGCGCCAACGGCGGAAAATTCATTCTGCGTCTCGAAGACACAGACCGCACACGCTACGGCGAAGAATATGTGCAGAACCTTTACGATACGCTTGCATGGCTCGGTATTGAATGGGACGAAGGCGGTCCTAAGGGCGGCGAATACGGTCCTTATGTTCAGTCCGAACGCTTTGACCTGTACAAAAAATATGCACAGGAACTTGTAGACAAAGGACAGGCTTACTATTGCTTCTGTGATGAAGAGCGTCTTGAACGCATCCGCATGATTCAGACAAAAAACAAAATGCCGCCCGGATACGACCGCGAATGCCGCCACCTGACACCGGAAGAAGTTGAAGCAAATCTCAAGGCAGGCAAACCTTACGTTATCCGCCTTAAGATTCCGATGGAAGGCGTAACACGTTTTCACGACGCGCTGCTCGGCGACATTGAGTGGAAAAACGAAGACATAAGTCCTGATCCGGTTCTCCTTAAAAGTGACGGATTTCCTACATATCACCTTGCAAACATTGTTGACGACCATTTTATGAAGATTTCGCACGTTATGCGCGCGCAGGAATGGATTCCTTCAACACCTATGCACGTTATTATGTACAAGGCTTTCGGCTGGGATTATCCTGACTTTTGCCACCTGCCTATGGTTATGGGCAAGGACGGTCAAAAGCTTTCAAAGCGCCACGGTGCAACCAGCGTAAACGAATTCCGCGCGCGCGGTTATCTGCCAAAGGCACTGATTAACTACGTTGCTATGCTCGGCTGTTCTTACGAAGACGGACGCGACATGTACGAACTTGCCGACTTTGAACGACTCTTTAAGCTTGAACACCTTAACAAGGCTCCGGCAGTTTTTGACTACAAAAAGCTGGAATGGTTCAACGGTCAGTATATGCGCCTTATGAGCGACCAGGAACTTTTTGACGCAACCCTGCCCTTTATTACAGGAACAGGCGATGCTGCAATTCCGATAAACGCTTCGGAAGAATTCCCCGCCCCGCACGTTGGTCCTGCTTATTCCGGCATTGAGTACGCCACTGACGGAAAAACGCTTAAAATTGCAGAAAGCGCACTTGCAGACGGTGCGGAAACACTTACCGACGCACAGATTCGCGAAAAACTTATGGCACTGATGCCGCTCATAAAAGAAAGACTGCACTTTTTGACCGATGCCGCTGAAATGGTAGGCTTTTTGTTCAAGAACGTAAAAGTTCCGCCTGTGGAAGAGATTGTTCCAAAACGTCTTGATGCCGCAAAAACAAAGGAAGTTCTTGAAAAATCAAAAGAATTCATCAAAAAGCTGCCTTCTATAACAGACCACGAGGAACAGGAAAACCTTGCAAAGCAGATGGCAGAGGAACTGGGTGTCAAGCTCGGCGACTTTATGATGCCGATCCGCATGGCTGTTACCGGTAGCCGCATTTCTCCGCCTTTGATGGGCTCAATTCTTATTCTCGGAACTGAAAAAGCCCTTGAAAGAACGGAAAAAACGCTGAAAAACTTTTAGTGGAACAGTCCCCAGTTTTTACCGCTTTCAACACTGACTTTGAGAGGAACGGACAGGGCAACAACCTGTTCCATTTCTCTTTTTACGAGTGCTGAGACTTTTTCGGTTTCAGTTTCGGGACATTCCAGAATAAGCTCGTCATGAACCTGCAGAAGCATTCGCCCATGCAGGTTTTCTTTTTTTAAAGCACCATCAACGGCAATCATAGCCTTTTTGACAATATCCGCCGCCGAACCCTGTATAGGTGTGTTTACGGCAACCCGCTCCGCCGCGGATTTTTCTATCTTGTTTTTTGAATTGATATTCTGAATGTACCGGCGGCGACCGAATATTGTTTCAACAAAACCTTTTTCTTCCGCATGTTCCACAGTACTATGAATAAAGGACTGTACCCCGGAGTATGTTGCAAAGTACGAATCTATGAATGATTTAGCCTGTGTGTTGGAAATTCCGAGCTCGTTGGCAAGCCGGAACGCGCTCATTCCGTACATAACACCAAAGTTGATTGTTTTTGCGGTTCTGCGCATATCGGGTGTTACGGCTTCTGCGTCCACCCCGAATATGAGGCAGGCGGTAGCCTTGTGAACGTCTACTCCGCTCAAAAAGGCTTTTTTAAGGTTTTCGTCGCCGGAAAGATGTGCCAGTATGACAAGCTCAATCTGCGAATAGTCCGCGGAAACAAGATTGCAGCCTTCACACGCCGTAAACGCGGAACGGATTTTGCGTCCGGCTTCTTCACGCACAGGAATGTTCTGCAGGTTGGGATCCCGGCTCGAGAGGCGGCCCGTTGCCGTTCCGGTCTGAATAAAGCTTGTGCGCACGCGGCCGTCGGACGAAACAAGCTTTGGGATTGCTTCCACATAGGTGGACTGTAGCTTTGTGAGCGTACGGTAATCAAGTATTCTTTTGGGAACTTCATCAACACGGGCAAGTTCTTCCAAAACGGCGGTATCAGTTGAAAAGCCGGTTTTTGTCTTTTTTACGGGACTAAGCTTTCGTTCTTCAAAAAGCACATCCTGAAGCTGCTTTGTTGAAGCAATGTTAAACTCATGTCCTACAAGACTGAATATACTCTTTTCGGCATCCTCAATCTGAGCGGCAAGTTCTTTTCCGTACGCGGCAAGGTTCTGTGTATCAAGGCGGATTCCGGCAATTTCCATTTCCGCAAGAACCGGCATTACAGGCATTTCAGTCTGTTCAAAAAGCGGCAGAAGTCCTTTTTCCTTTAACTTGGGCTCAAAAAGCTGCCACAACTGCAACGTCAAATCCGCGTCCTCGGCGGCATAGGGAACAGCTTTTTCAAGCGGAACGTCAAAGAACGTCATTTCCTTTTCTTTTTTGGGAACCAAATCCGTAAAAGGAATTGTCTTGAGCCCGAGCTGAGTTTCGCTCAAGGCCTCAAGTGAGAACGACGCACGCTCAGGATTCAACAGCCATGCCGCCACCATCGTATCAACAAAGCGGCATTTCAGTTCTTTAAGACCGTTTGCGCGCAGTACCTCGTAATCATACTTGCCGTTGTGTGTGATTACGGTCATCTCAGCACGCCCGAACATTCTTGCAAGCTCGCCGAGAGCGGCTTCCGCACTGATGTACGAAACGGAACCGAGAGTTCCGCTTTCCGCCGTAACAAGCGGAATGTAAACGGCTTTGCCTTTCTGCATTGAAATTGAAAAGCCTGCAAGGCGTGCTTCATGCGGGTTAAGGCTGTTGCTTTCGCAGTCAAAAGCCGCAAAACCTGCGGCAAGCGCCTGGTCAATAATTGTTTCAAGTTCGTTTATGTCTGTTACAGCGCGATAATCACCGGTATTCTGAACAAGCGAGTCAAAAACAGGTTCCCCGTCTTCTTCGGCGGCAACGCTTGCCGCACCTGCCTGAACTTCGGCAACAGCCCCGAATTCGGCATAGGATTTGGCAACTACAGGAACGCCAGCATTAAAAAGATGGCGCGCCGCGGAAGCAAAATCGAGTGAAGCCACTGAATAATTGGAAAGTTCCAGCGAGACGGGAACATCCGTGCACAGTTCCACAAGTTTTTTTGAAAAAAATGCGGATTCTTTGCCTTCTACAAGCTTTTTGCCTACAGAACCCGCAATTGATTCCACATTCTCATAAATATTTGCAAGCGTTCCGTATTCGGTAAGAAGCTTTTGCGCCGTTTTTTCGCCGATTCCCTTTACGCCGGGAATATTGTCCGCGGTGTCGCCCAAAAGCGAGAGCATGTCCTGCATCTGCGACGGCTGCACGCCCCACTCTTCCATAACGCCTTTTTCGTCAACGGCTGTCCAGCCGCCTGAATGGTTGGGCTTTAATATTGAAATACTGCCGTTAACAAGCTGCATCAAGTCTTTGTCACCGGAAAGAATGCAGCACCGCATTCCGTTCTGCTCACACTCACGGGCAAGAGTCGCGATTATGTCATCCGCCTCGTAGCCGTCGCACCGGAGAATAGGAATTCCAAGAGCGGTAAGTATTTCTTCTATAACGGGAATCTGCGCATGAAGGTCTTCCGGTGTTTTTTGGCGGGTTGCCTTGTATTCGTCAAACAGTTTGTGCCGGAACGTGGGTGTTCGGGAGTCCAAAGCCGCAACGGCATAAGCGGGTTTATAGTCTTTTAGTATCTTTAGAAAATTGCGGAAAAACCCGAAAACGGCGGAAACGTTCTCGCCTTTTATATTGACCAGCGGACGGCTGATAAAAGCATAGTAAGCACGGTAAATCAACCCGTACGAATCAAGCACGTACAGTGTTTTGTCAGAATCTTTCATAAAACCTCTTTTTTATTATCATAACACAAAAACCCAATTTTTGGTATGAGGAACATTTTTATGTAATTTGGGTAGTCGAGTATACAAATTACATAAAAAACTGACAAATAAAAAAGTGCGAATAAAAAGTGTGGTGTAAGCCTAAAAAGTGCGAATAAAAAGTGTAATACAACCCTATAAAGCTGTTTTTCATTTTCTTATACGCCTGATACACATCAAATCATACTCCTTTACTTATTTCCTACATTCAAATAACCACAAAAGGTTTCCAGAGAACCTTTGCCCTGCATGAGGGCTTGCGCACTTTTAAGCAGTTCATAATGTTCGTCCGATTCTTTCAATTCTGCATATTCCAAAGAAAGCAAGCTTGGATGGTAATGATAAAAGTACAACCGTTCGGAATTATCAGCTTGGGCAAGCAGTTCAACCCTGCAACTGATATCAGAAGCATCAATATTAAGCCCCTTTTCCGTAATTCTTTTATGAAGCAATTGTAAATACCGATAATCTTCTTCATCTTTGCAGCTGGTAAAAATACCAATTTGCGGATTACCTATAACATGAACAAAATCACCGTTTCTGAACGGGAAAGGTATTTCCACAAATGCATTTGCAAAGTTATCAGGCTTAGTATAATCAATCAGGGTATCTAAACTGTAAGAATAGATTTTTTTTATTTTATTCTGACCATCAAAAACAGCAGTAATTTCAATATCATTGCTGTTAAGATAATGTTTATGTACAGTGAATTTGCCATTGACGGCAGATTGAACCGCTTTAATTCCATATCTTTTGAAATAATCATCAATGTAGTCTAAAAGCTTGTGCAAATCAGAAAAGAAACTGTCGTCGTTCACAATTTCCATATTCTCCGCATCTTTATATGAAAAATTGAAATACTGGTTTTCTTCGCCAGAATAGAACCTTTTTTCAAGTTCAACCTGGAATTTGATACGTTCTTCAAGTTGCTGATACAGTTCCTTGTATTCTTCTTCATCTTTTACAGCGTCTTGAATCTGCTTCAGGAGATTCAGCATTTCTTCATGCGTAAGTTTCGGATTCTGATAAATCAAAACAGCCTGCTCAAATGGTGTAAAGACACGTTTCTCTTTTTTGAATTGCGCAATAATGTCTTTGGATGCAATCAGTTTTTCTAATGGAATGTTTAAATCTTTCATACAGAGTCTCCTATAACTAAATATCCAGCTTGAAATCTGTACGGATTTTCTGAGCAAGGTTCTCATCTTTCTTTGCCGGTTTTACATATTTTCTATAGCATTTCTTACAGCACCGTGCATACTGAAAATAAATATCATTGCTTCTGTTGACAATTGGATCGCATGAATGTCCTTGATATGTGAATACCTTTTTACAGAAAAGGCAAGTTATTTCTGTTTTTCGATAATTGAATCTATGCCCTATCGGACCTTTTGCATAGGAATCAAAATATTCGGTAAAGAAAGGAGTTTCGATTTTTACAAAACTATTTGTGTATTCATCTTCTGGTTCTGCGCAAAGGTGAATAACTCCGCCCCAAGAGAATCCATTATTTTCTGCATAATGATAGGCTTCTTTAAAAGTCTCTGCATGTCCGAGGTATTTCCAGTTGTTTTCCTTTATCAAACTTCTATATGCATTTTTTAACTGCCAATTTTTAATTTCTCTATTAAGACGGAACCCCAGTGAATATGGTAAATAAGAATCGAGAGTTGATAATGCATATATCTTGAATTGGAGTGGAAATCTTAATCGGTGAAGAAGCCAATATAACTCTTCTCTTTTTGCTTCTTTTTCAGTACAGGCATCGCAATTTCTAATTGCATAAATAGCATCAATTGCCCTTTCGGCACAGAGTTTTACTAATTTTGAATTTTCTTCTGCTTCAGCATTTTCTTTACCCGCAAATGAAATTGGATTGCCATTATCCATTTCTTCAACAAAAGGAAGATCCTGAAGTTGATATTCAGAAATGTGTTTTTTATATTGTTTTATTTGTTCTGTTAATTCTGAATATAAATCTTCTATATTATTGCCAGAATTGGTACAAGCCTCTATCAAAAGATTAAGCTTAGTGAGTAATAATTCAATTTCCTTATTGATATCTTTTAGTGTTATTTCGTATTTTTTTCCCATGATTATTTCTCCCTAACTGAAACGGCAGAAGGTGGCCGGTTTTCTGCCGAGTTTTAATCAGTTGAACTTATTAAGCCGGTTCATACTTCTTGCAGTTGTTTGAAGATGTACCATCTTTGTTCGGATCCTGACCGCATTTACTGCTGTTGGTAAAACTGCCGGAATCTTTGCAACGATGAGGCGCACTGGTATGAGCATGATACTCATAGTTTGCGCAGCTCGGACATAACTGACACGGTAAGTTTTTTGCGTGTGGCATTGCATTTCTCCTTTTATCAAAGTTTTCTAAATACAGCTGATATTTAAGGTGTCGCAAAAGCAATCACCTGATTTTCCAAATAACTCATTCAAACAAGCCGGATTGAGCGGCATCCATAAAATCCTGCCAGTTGGATTTTAGTTTTTCCCAATTGCTAACACCATTTTGAGTATCTTTTGCCCACTCAATAAGTAGCTCACAATATCTCTGCGGAAGCTTTTTACAATTAGGCAGAACCTTTAAATCCGACATATCTACCGGAGGATTCTCCGTTATTTCAAATTTGGTTATGAATTTTAAATCCGCCGTATACAGATGAGCATGAGCAGGCGGATGCTCTTTCTGCAAATACGGAATTGTTATCCACATAGGATATTTTCCCCCTGCACTCTTAGGTGAACATGGAACAGCCAAGTCATATTTAACCTTTTGTTCCTTGTATGAACCGGTTTTCTTAGTCGATACTTCTACCCACGGCACTCTTTGTTTTATTTCAGAAGGTTCGTGATAGTTAAAGCCCAAATCACCATAATCAGAGAAGTATTTTTTCAGATACAGAACAGCTTCTTCCCTGCAAAAAGTTGCTACAATTGCACAGAACTGCCATTCCGGGAATTTGTCTCTTGTTACGATAATCTTCCACTGCTGCTTTTTAGGAATTGTGTTATTCTGTACATTTGCCGAATGATCAATCAGTTCCCTGCCAAAGCCAATATCAATAAAGCAGGGAATCCAGTTGTTGTGGTTTTCAAAAAGATTCACGGCAAGCTGCTCATACCAGCGTTCATTATCTTCGGGAGAAAGGTTTCCATATCCAATTGCGGATGCAACACGGAGTTCTTTTGCAGCTTCTTTAACCTGTGCTTTTGTTGTGAACCGTCCTTCCTTTATACCTTTTTGAAGTGCGTTGATTTTTACACCCAATGCCATAAGACTCATAAAATCCTCCTCCTATGCTGTAAATCCAATTTTGTGTTCACTTTCGCCGCTTTCGGCTTTCCACTGTTTTTTCTTTTCTTCCTGAAGCTTTTTGAGCTCTTCAAGAATGTAATCCGAATCAACATCATCGGGATTCATAAACCGGATGCGGCTTGAAAGCGCACCAAAATCACCAGGAGTTACACTTTCCATATCTTCAAGGCTTTCAATCTGACTGTTGGAAAGATGATAAGCAGGAAAATACCGTTCCGCCATAATTTTGATACCGTCAAACTTCATAGGCTTGAACTCAACCATCATGTGAAAACGGCGCTGCATAGCAGGATCCATTACATTGCGCAGGTTTGTCGTACAGATCAGGATACCGGAAAACTCTTCCATCTGGGTAAGAAATTCGTTTACAAGAGAGCGTTCCCAAGTTCTTTGCGCCTGATTCCGGTTGTAGAAGAAAGTGTCGGCTTCATCAAACAAGAGTATTGAATCAGAGGTTTCTGCTTCGGCAAAAGCATCGCAGATATTCTGTTCATCTCGCCCAACATATGGACTTAAAATATCGCTTGCGCGCTTAAGGATAATGGGCTTGCCGAGTTGTTCTGAAATGTATCGGGCAAGCTCCGTTTTGCCGGTTCCGCTGAGTCCGTAAAACAGCATTCTTATTCCGTTCTCGGAGTCTTTATTCTTTTCAGCAAATTTTGCGGCGTTCTGTATCATCTCAACAATTTTGAGCGGATCCATTGATGCATTCAAAACTTTTGGATTGTACTCGGCTTTTACGGTTTCCCTCATTTTTGATTTTCCGTCCAAAAGAAGCGCATTTTCTTTCATCACGATTTCCGCCTTTTTGAGAAGCTCATCGTTATTGGAACATTCCATGCCTTGTATTGTCTTAACAAGGTTATCCACGCTTGCTCCCGTAAGGTGATATTTGCCGAGCATAGCTAACAGGTTGTTTTTAACATCCTGTTCAATTGCCATTGGCGCAAGCTTTGATTCCGCAATTGAGCGGAGTGTTGAAGCAGGCATTGATTCAAACTTAATGCTGAACGTGAACCGGCGGCGGGTGGATTCATCAATCTGTCTCTGGTGGTTAATGATGTAGATAACCTTGTTCCTGTTGTTCTCGAGCATCTTATTGACAGTGCCTTTTGTCTGTGCAGGAAAAGTTCCAAAGAAACTTCTTTCAATCGTTTTAAGCAAAGAATCAGCCTCATCAACAATCAAAACTGAATCCGTCCAATCCATTGAAAGCAGACAGACAAGACGACCGAGAAGATTCTTATCTTGATCAACTTCAGATTCATTCTTAAATATATAAACTTTATTCCCCGTTTGTTTGCTGATTGCCTTTGCAAGTTCTGTTTTACCCGTACCGGGCTTGCCGTAAAACAGAATGGAAACAGGATTTTTACCTTTGAGCAAATCAACCGTAATGTCTATTGATTCTCTTTTTACAGAAAAAGAATCCAGACCGTATGCGGCGCTGCAATCAAGAGGTTTAATCAAATCTGCAAAATACGGATAAATTGATTTTTCGATAATGCAATTATCTAATGATGAATCGTAATCCCCGTCTTCATCAATAAAACCGAATGCTCTGATTTTATTGTCAGGGCGGAGCATCTGTCTGAATTCATTATGTGAAATACCAACAATATTCGCGATGCATTTTTCTTTTTCTTTCTTTTCGTGAAATTCATCCTCAATTATACTCGTGAATCTATGAAATGTATTCATACGGTTTTCGAAAAGGATATATCTTGCTTCTTCCTTAGAAAGCCCTATCTGATCTACAAGAAACATGGTTTTTGAAATATCATAAACTGTGTTCCTTATTTTCTTTGTCATCTTGATGTCATTATGAAGAACATGCAAATCTGTTTCATCAAAAACAACCGTATTTATGATTGAAGAAAAAACAGGTTCTTTTTCTATATTCAGAATCCTGTATAGATTTACAACGTTTTCCGTTACAAGATTGTCATTATTAATCTTCCTGTCTACTTCTTTGTCCTCTTCATAACGATATTTGATTTTAGAATTCGTAAAAATCATCTCATCAGGAACGTCCGTCTTGAATGGAACAAGAAGCCCTTCCTTCTCAAGCTTTTTAATTTCATTATTTAAAACTGCATCAAGACGTTCCTCTTTACCTGTTTCCCTGCAATACTCAACAAAATCAAAAAGGAAATCATCATAACGGTTTAAAACACGGTAATTTGGTATTTCATAAAAAATGTTATAAAGATAAAAACAAAATGCATAAGCTTCTGCTTTTGTTTCTGCTGTTACAGGGCCTGAATTCCTTTTAGCCCTGCGTAATGCGCTTGCACGTTTTCTTCTGATAGTGTTTGTCATATTTTCCTCCTTAGTTAACGAGGAAAATATAAAACAATGCATTCTCAAAAAATGAGAAAAAAGAGGGTTTTTGATTAAATTTTGAATTTTTTTGCTATTTTTTTAATTTTTTTCTTCCATTCGTCTACAAGTTCAACAGGTTCCACTGGTTCTGCTTCGTCCCCCCATCCTAAAACCCAGCGCAATACAGGTTTAAATTGAGAAGCCTCAAAACTAAGGATATAGCCGTCTTCCGCTTCTTCAATTTTCTGATTGTCACCCCAAATACGATCTTTGGAATATGTCCATGCATACGAATCTTTTTGAAACTTTATTTTATATACCTTTTGTTTTCCGTCATTGTAACAGCCAAAGCTGCCTGACATGGTTGTTAAAAAGTCATAATCGTCCGGCAGCTCAAATGTTTTTATCATTGCTCGTGTTGCAACATGTGAAATTCTTGACAGATTAAAAAGCCTTTTACCTTTATGCCCCGCAGTAAGACATTCTCCCCATAAATCCCAGCTGCCATTATCAAAAATCAGCTGATACGGGTATACGGTATATGTTTCTTCTTTGACCCTTCCTTCTGCAGTATAATGAATGTCGATTGCGGAATTTTTGTCCATTGCATCATAGATTGTTTCCCAAATTCTTGTACTAATTGTTGATTCCGGCGCTCCAAGAAATAAAAGCCTTGAAGAGCTGTTCTGATTTTTTACTTTTTCTCTGCGTCCACGTGTAAACTGCACTTTTTCAGATTCAATAAAATTCTTTGCCTGCTCATAAACAGGAGAATCTTTTATTGTCTCTAAAAAGCTGGAGATTATGTTTATACTCGTTATACTGAGACTAACTTTTTCTGCAATGTCTGCAGTAATTTCTTTATAATTTCTCAGCCTGCTGTTGTTCTCATCAAAATAATACCTGCCGTCAGCTCCTTTTTTTATATTTCCAAATTTTGTAATCTCCGGCAGAATCCGCCTGTAGATTGTCTTTACGCTGGAGCCTTTTGTATATCCTTCGTTAATCAGGATTTCCGACATTTCTTGAATTGATAACTTCTTTTTATCGCGGATAATTATTTTTTTAAGTAATTCCACCTGCCCTTTTTCTTTGTCTATCTGCCGCATTGAGGAATCAGTCTTAATGGTATGCTCTTTAATATACTTCTTTATGAATGCGTTTTTTTCTTTTTCTGACGGCATTTTGTCATGTTCACGCCTGTATCTTTTGGCATATAATCTGTATCCTTCTTCAGCTTCTTCTTTGAGATACTCAAGCTCAAAACTGTTTATGTTTTCGTGTATCATAACTTACCCCTGCTTTGGATAAACCGCATTTCTATGATATGCCCGCAGGTTTAATATTTCAAGTTGTTTTGAATAACAGCTATTGACAAGTGACTTTTATGCTCAGTTTACTCCAGAAAAATGCGTATTTACGCAAAAATTTGGAGTAAAAATCTTGTCTCTTGCAAAATTTGGGTTCGTTCACAAGGGTAGTCATCACGCGTGAATCTGCAAAAGCCTATTATAATGATGACGGAGTGTATGTAATTTCGCTCAAGGATTTTCTTTTGAATGAGGATGTGTTGGGGAAATGGCGGCACGATAGAGTATTATGACTGTTATGTTCCCGGAAAGAAAACGGTGTATGAAAAGCGCAAATAAAAAGTGCAGTAACAATAGACTATGAATCGCTAGACCAGCGAATAATGAGATACACCTTTATAATTACACGGGAGAATCTCATTTAGTGGGATTAACTTTATTGTGGATTCAAATTACTTATGTTATAATAACTACATATTTGAAGGGAGGTTTTACTATGTCTGATTTAAGATTGAATAATTCAATTTTTCTTATGTACCTCGCAATAGAAGATTACAAACACGAGCATAATATTACATCTTTGCCGTTTTTACAACTCGATGAAAAATACGAAATTTTAATTTATATCGCAGACTGCCCTGATGTTTTTGACAGCATGACAAAGCCAGAAATGGTAAGGGAAATTGATGAATATATTGCCACGAATCAGTGACACACTCTATTCAAAATTCTAGTTCATTTTTTTAGGATTTGAAATGAATAATACAGGTAGCATAGCAGCTAACTTTCATGAAGGTAGTCGATCAGAATACCTAGCACAATACTTTTTTTCAGCATTTGGTACATCATTCTTGGTTCCACATCAGGAAGACTCAGGGATCGATTTGTATTGTTCACTTGGAACACGAAAAGGTCCATTGTTATTTATTGAAAACTACTACCTAGTGCAAATTAAAAGCAAAAAAGATGATATCATTTATGAAAATGATAGTTGCAAATGGTTGCTTTCTCATAATTATCCCATACTTATATGCCTAATTGATAAAAAAGAAAATATATTGGAAATATATACAACAGAGTTTATACCAAGTTTAATGGCAAAAGATAAATTAAAAAAAGTAATAATAACATTTAATTCAAATTGTAATATTAAAAGTTCTGATGAAGTATATATAGCAAAGTTCACAAAGCCAATAATAAGATCCTATATACTTGATATCGGAAAATCAGAAATAAAGAAAAAATATGAATCTATTCTCAATGCGTGGATTAAGTTAGATCAAGAAAATATTGAAAGGAAAAACATAGGATTTGACTTGCAAGTTGTACCAGAGAAATTTGAAACGAATACAGAATTAAATAGCAAAAGAGTAATCAATGGAAATTTTCTTTCAAGGGATTCTTCCAAATATAAATTAAAATATAATAGCATGCTTTTGTTGTATTTATCAAATGAAATAAATGTTGCAGCAAAAGAAATGAATAGAAACAAATTTAATGAATTATTTATTCTATCTGCTAAAATTCTTCACTCATTTGAAGTAAGCAATTATGCTCTTCAATATTTTTTAAGCTCAGTAGCAGCAGGTAAAAAAAAGACAGAAAGTACTATTGATATTATGCTAAAGGATTCTAAAGGTAATAATTTACCAATGCCAAATATTACTATTTGATAATGATAGCTAAAATAATTCAATACTGTGTTTGTTTCGGCATATCAGCATTGACATAAAATGCTATGAAAAGACGAAAACCTGTTGAAGAATAATGGGAAAGCATAATCCATAATAATATACGGACATTTTTTAACTGTAATAAAACTTATACGAAGAAATTTGTTATGAGAGTCCTGTACTGTGGCACTAAGTATTATTATTATAGTCTATAACAATTGTTTCCGATAAAAGAATATGCCTAGAAGAAAAACAAAAAATCAAACAAATATAAGCAGGATAGAAGGTATACAACCTAATGATGTGTATGTTGGTTTTATCTGTGTTCAATGCAATAGCTTAAATACAATAAATATTGGACAAAAACTTTTAGATCCACAAGTTGCATATGAAACTCAAAAATGGGTATGTAATAATTGTGGATTTGAACATTCAAAAAATAATTCTCTTTCTTATTCTAATTGGCCTACAGAAAGTAAAAAAAAGGGCTCGTTACCTGTGCAGAGATTTTGGCAAGCTTTTTTTAGAATTTATACAGAAAATAAAGAAGCATATTGGAAACAATGCAACTGTTGTGGGAAAATATTACCCTTTTCAGCTTTTAGTAAGCATAGCAATTTTGGACCATTAGAGCGTCAAATGGAATGCAGAGCCTGTAAAGGTGTTATAAATGCATCTCTTAACCCCGAACGGACAAAAGAACAATTACGTGAATCATCAATTCGAAGAAGAATTGCAGATTTATTTGTTCAAAAAGAAAACTTAATAAAAGATGATTTATTTATTAAAGAACTATTTGAACGATTTGATTCTAAATGTTTTAAAACAAAGAAGCATTTAGATATTGAAGATAGAGATTCATGGGCAATAGATCATATTCTTCCCTCTAAGTATCTATATCCTTTAACAAAAGAAAATGCAGCCTTATTAAGTAGCGAAGCTAATTTGAATAAAAGAGATCGATGGCCTTCTGAATTTTATACCAATAATGAATTGATTGAACTTGCAAATATAACTGGAGCAGATTTACAATTACTATCAAGTAAAGAACCTATTATTAACCAGAAAATTACAGTTGATAATGTAAATGCCGGCGTTGATAATTATTTATCTGTAAGAGAAAACTCTAATCTTGATAAACGTGTATCTGAAATTAGAAAAATTATAATTGAATATGACCTTGTTGATAAATTATCAGATGCAAACAAAAAAAAGTTAGGTTTAATTTAGAATTAGGAATTGATGTTTTTCAACGGTTCCTAAATCTTTTATTCCGAATTTTTCACAATGTGTTACATCCTCTGTAAACAAATCATATTTTTTGAACCATTTTCTTGAAATTCTTATTAATTCTTCTGCCATATCACATTTTTTACTTTTTCCAAGATGAAGAACAAATACACCATCTTTCTTTAATCTCTCTCTAGCTTGTAAAAATATTGGTTCATAAACAGAAAAAGTCTTTTTTTGTCTCTCATCTATAAATTCCTTTGGATTATTATTAAAATCAATATTTTCCCAACCACAAAACCAAAGTCTAATCCAATTTGCGGAATAAAATCTTGTACTATCAAAAAATGGTGGAGATGTTATTATTGCATCAATATTATTTATTTTTGTTGGCCAAAACTTTGTTGAATCTTGAAGAAAAATTTCACCTTCTATATTACTGGAACAATCAGATATATCTTTATTTATTTTGTCATAAAGATGCTCCATAAGATTTTTATAAATAAAATCTCCTGTTGGCGCATAGGGTACAATAGGATGAGAATGTCGACTCAATGCATAAGGACGATTTCCATGTAAGATATGCAGTAATGCAGAAATAATAAAAAAATCTTCTGTTTCTTTTGGAGAATTTAATAGGAAATAATTCCTTGCCAATAATATTTCTTTGTAAGTATTTTCTTCATAATAATCTTTTATGTGTCCATTGAAACCAAAGTTATCATATTTATTTTGTAAATCTTCTGTAATGACATTTGAGATTATATACTCTTTTAAACATTGTAATTTTTGATACATTTTATCAACATTTATTATTCCCATCTTTGCAGATGAAATATAATAAGCAGGCAAACTAATATCAAACCCATATGCTTTTTTATTGTCCAATCGAGCTTCAAATGGTATTGTTCCGACTCCAGAAAATAAATCAAGCATTGTTCCCTTTTTAGGTATAAATGTATCAACAAGAAAATGAGCAATTGAGGGTTTTAGTTTTCCCTGATAAGAACATAGTGAATGTATTTTATTGCCCCAATTTCTTTTTGAAAATGGTAATTGTTGGTATGGAATATTGTCTTTAAATTGATTCCACTTATTAAACCAAAAAGTTTTTGTTTTTTCTTCATTTTTGAATTCATTTAAATTTTCAAATATTAATAAAACTTGTTTTATTATTTTTCCAGAGCGAGAACGTCTTTCTCTTAAATTTATTGATTCGATGAATTTAAAACTAAGCGTTTCTAATATTTCGATTAGTATCAAATCTGTAGGTATATGAATTCCTCCAAATATGGAATCTCCAATATCTATTGCAACATGCGATCCTTCTTTCAAATGTTTTTTTATTCCTTCAAAAGTCACATACATATCGGAAAAGTATTGTTCTGCCATTAAAGGTATCCGCAAATCATATGCATTTTGTTTCAATTCTTTTATTGTTTTATCCAGAAGATTAGAGATTCCGCCAATAATTCTTTTTTCATCATCAGTTGTAACAATTACATCATTAATTCCACTTGTAATAATTTCATTTCTAAAAAATCTTAAATCATCTTTGTTTTTGATATACTCCATAAACCAAAGTTCAATTTTTGTATTTCGGATATAATTTGTACCGTTTAAATATGGAGGACTTGTTATAATGCCATCAAAATAAAAATCATTTGTAAATCTAATTTTCTTTGAATTAAACAATATTGGAAAAGAGTTAATATGAAAATCTTCACCATACAATAAAATATCATTTTTAATTATTTCCAATTGTTTTTTGAATATTTCCATTGGAATTACATTATCATTTTCTAATTCTCTTTTTGTTTTAAAACGAACATCTCCAGATTTTTTTAGCATAGAAATTTGTAAAAGTATAGAAATAATTGCCATAGAAAGAGTGTCTGCTAGAAGTTTATTTGCAGTTTCTATATTCCTTATGATAGTTTTCATTTTTAAAATAAATTCAAATGATATTTCAGAAAAATATATGCTATTCTCAAATGTTTTGTGATAGCTTAATTTCAATTTTTCATCCATTTTTGCATCTGAATACATTTTATCTAATTCTTTTAAGAAATAATCAATTTGAGATGAAAAAATGTTTTTATCTTTCAATCTAAGTAAATCTATTTTTGTTTGAATCTGAAAAAACATAAGTGGATTTACTTCTGAATAGCAACAATCTTTCATTAGGGAATTACAAGCAAAAATAGTTGTACCTGTCCCGGCAAATGGCTCATATATATTATTTGCATCACCAAAATATTTTTCTATAATACTTTTAACAAAATCCATAGAAAAACCCTCAGCATAGTTAAACCAACGTTGTAAAGGTTGCTTTTTACTACTTTTAAAGGTCACATCTCCAGATATTGATTTTTTTAAATTTTTAAGTAATTGATTTTTTATATATTGGCTTAAATTTCTATTTTCTTTTTCAGCATTTTTTTGAAGATTTTCTAAATATGTATCTCCTACTAAAGTTCTTAATTCATTATTAGTTTTCTTTGTAAAAATAGAATATAAATTAGTTTCTTTATCTGAAAATGAAATCGTAATACTCTTTCCAGCATTAGAGTTATTGCTTGATGGGAAATAAATAGATTTGAATTGTTGCTGCATGATGTATCTATCATAATATGATAGATAGTATTTGTCAATATAATATGTGCATTACAAACAGTTACCATACCCTCATTCAAGAACTCATCTGTAAACTGATAAAAGTCATAAAATAATCATTCATTGTTAATGTATCACATACGATGTTCCGCTAGACGAGCGGACGGTTTACCACTCTGGGTGCGGACGATACAATACCTGGCTCGAAGGTTGAAGCCAGTTACATGAAAATGAAAAAGGACACCTGCCAGTTTTTTCGTCTCTATTTTTTGCAACAATCAGTTCACGATTCAATATGTCGTTATCATCCTTTTGGTTCTTATCCTTGTAAGTCACAATCACAACATCCGCATTATCTTCTATTGAAGAGCCATAATTTTTTCTCAATATCCTCATGTTCTTCTCTGGATATACACTTGAAAAATTAAGAGGAAGTATACAAACAATGGGAACACTTAATTCTTGTGCCAGTGCTTTTAATTTCATTGTTAATTCCGTTAATATTTCATAAAGAGGTCTTTTATCAATTTCAAGATGCCATAATCTTTCAATAAATATAATAGTTTGCTCTTGTTCATTTTCATACACAAGCTGCCTTAATTTATCACAAAAATCATCAATTTGAGGTGTTTCAAAGATATCCCCAATTATCAAACCTGAATCGTCTATCATCTTCTCAGCTTTTTTCACAACATCTGTATTTTTTGCTGTACCATTATTAATTTCGTCAATCGGAACCCCGGAAAGCATTGTAATTAAACTATTCTTAAAGTAGGTATACGGCATGAAAACCGGGAAAATGACTGTTCTCGCAGTATGATTTACAATCATGTTTTGAATGGCAGCAAGAAAAAAAGCCTGTGCTACTTCATACTCAAAAGCCCCCACAATTGTTAATTCATCAGGAAAGAATCCACCTGTAAGTTCGTCCAATTCACTAATTTCAGATTTTATTGAATGAATAATTTGCATGTTTATCTCCTTGTACTTTTATAATTGCACAGAAGAATCTCATTTAATGAGAAATTCAATTTTTTTAGATAATGCGAAATACATGCAGACGATATCAATCGCAGATATACGAGGGAAGTGACCGCAGATGTGCGAGGGGAGAGTGTGCAGATGTGCGGGGGGAGATACCGCAGATGTGCGAGGGAACAGACCGCAGATATTCTGCTCGTCTATTTTTACAGTGGCAGTTCTGTCTGTGACATTTTAGGGGCAGTCAGCGATTTTTCTGTGTCAGTTCCGGTGCAGACAGTGAAAAAGTTGTGTCATTTTTGGTGCGCAAATTAGAAATTTTTCATTTCAATACATGAAACGATTCGTTTCTATACTTAAAACGTTTCGTTTCAATACATGAAACGATTCATTTCTAATACTTAAAACGATCCGTTTCAATACACGAAACGTTTCATTTCTATGCTTAAAACGTTTCATTTCAATACACGAAACGTTTCGTTTCCGTTAATACCATTAACGGTCCCTTGGAGAGTCTGTTAACGTAGCTTGGATTATCTGTTAACATAGCTTGGATTATCCGCTCCCCTTGTTGCAATTAAAAAAATATTCTATTATTTTCTTGTAATTTCAACTTTTGAGGAACACAATGAGTGTCGAAAAAAACAAAATTGATTCAAATACACTTGACGCTTTGCTCTTTTTGTCACGGCTTTCGCCCGAAAGCACAAACATGGACATATTAAAAGCGCAGGTTGACCAGATTGTAGAATATTTTGACGTTCTGTCGGAATATGATGATAACGAAAACCCTTATGATGCCTATCCGTCAACAACCGCAGACAAGCTCAGGGATGATTCTGCCGTAAGCGGTGTTGAAATGCAGAATCTCAAAAAAATGACACCGGAATTTCTGGACGGTTACTTTAGAGTACCAAAAGTTCTCGGAGGCGGAGCATAATGAACACATCCACAGTTTCACAACTTCAGTCCGATTTGATTGCCGGCAGAACAACCAGCGCAAAAATAACCGCCGATTTTATTGAAATATACAAAAAAGACTGCGAATCCAAAGATGCGCTGAAAGGCTACATTGATTTGTACGCAGACGCCGCGGATAAAGCCTCTGCTGCTGATGCGGAAATAGCGGAAGCAAGAAAAAACGGCGGGGAAGCCGCCGTTACCGCTTTGTTCCAAAAAAAGCCTCTTTTGGGAATCCCTTTTGCCGTAAAAGACAATATTTCCGTAAAAGGCAAACCCTGCACATGCGGAAGCAAAATTCTTGAAAGCTACGTTGCCCCGTACAACGCAACAGTTATTGAAAGACTTATAAACTCAGGGGCAATCCCGTTCGGTAGAACAAACATGGACGAGTTTGCAATGGGTTCTTCCACCGAATACTCATGCTACGGACCTTCACGCAACCCTGTTGACCGAAACTGCACACCGGGCGGTAGTTCCGGCGGTTCAGCGGCCGTTGTTGCAGGCGGTCAGATTCCGTTCGCACTCGGAACAGAAACAGGCGGTTCAGTCCGTCTTCCCGCCGCATACTGCGGTATATACGGCTACAAGCCCACATACGGCGCATTGAGCCGCTGGGGTGTTGTTGCATTCGGTTCATCGCTTGACCAGGTAGGTCTTTTAGGAAAAGAACCCTCCGACATAGCAATTCCGCTTTCTGTTCTTGCAGGTACGGACTTTTACGACGACACATCCGCCGACCTTGACGTTTCAGTCTGCAAAAAAGCGGCTGTTCCCGGCGGCAAACTTGAAAAAGCACAGATAAAGGGAATGCGTATTGCAATCCCCAAACAGTTCATGGAAACAAAAGGCCTTGATTCTTCAATTGCCGAAAAGTTTGAAGAAGCAAAGCAGTGGTTCATAAGCAACGGCGCAAGCGTGGAGATTGTTGAAATTCCTGTACTGGATGCTTCAATCGCCTGTTATTACGTTATCGCGCTTTCCGAAGCCGCCAGCAACCTTTCGCGCTTTGACGGCATCCGTTACGGCGCGCGCAAAGACCCCGGCGAAGGCTACGACGAGCTTTACATTGCAACACGCAGTCAGGGCTTTGGTGCAGAAGTAAAACGCCGAATCATCATCGGAAACTACGTACTTTCTTCAAATTTCTCAGGCGACTGCTACAAAAAGGCAATGACGGTGCGCGCGCGCATTCAGCGTGAAATCGGAGACGTTCTCCAAAAGTACGACATGATTCTTTGTCCTACAAGCCCTACTCCGGCTTTCAAGCTCGGCGAAAAGGTTGACGACCCTATGGCGATGTATCTTTCAGATTTGTTCACCACATTCGTAAACCTTGCCCGCATTCCGGCCGT
>JAEEGL012359920.1_pt1 | contig 42431 bp, 47 predicted proteins | sample 9134231 | NCBI WGS metagenome assembly JAEEGL01 (sample SAMN16246548, study PRJNA631951) | gut metagenome | biome: gut microbiome; feature: rumen; material: fiber-attached | host: Bos | place: Iran: Karaj | collected 2018-10 | reverse complement strand
GTCCGTGCATTTCGCCGGCGCCGCGAAGCGGCAATCCGGCCGGCGAAATGACGGACGCCCCCACGCCGACGCGCAGGAAATCGTCCATCATCGTCGGTCGCAACGCGACCAGTAATGAAAAACAGGGGGATAAGCCTAGAAGATCACTTCAGGGATTCGTTGCCGAAGGCTTTTGCTGCTTTAAGTTCACGACAACGAGTTCGGGATGGTTGAAAAACCTCGGCAATGGCGCCGACTCCCGTGCGAGGCCGCGTGAAACGACCAGGGTCGAGTTGTTCCCAAGCGCATACGCGCCACCGGCGCGCCTTGGGAAAATGTGCCGTTCCCCGGAACGCGGTCCGCCAGCCGACGGACTGTATATGCCAAGGCCAAGCCCAGGTATGCGCCACTGTCCTCCATGGAGATGACCGGAGAAGACGAGGTCGAAGTCGTATTTCGCGTATTCGCCCGCATATTCGGTCCTATGTGAAAGAAGTATCTTCAGGTGGGGCGAGCCCGCCGTCACTGCGGCCACGGCAGCGAGCTGACCGAGCCATTCTTCGCCTGGCATGTATGTGGGGTCGTCGATGCCGCACAGGTCTATTTCGACGCCCTTTACCCGAATGGTCTTCGCGTTTCCCTTCAACACCGTCACGCCGGCGGCCTTGAGGGCGTCCGACATTTCGTGGATGCGACCGCTCCAGTGCTCATGGTTGCCGAAAACAAAGAAACAGGGATGGTCTCTGGCGATTGCGGAAACGAACGCCATGGTGTTGTCGTCTGGCAGGCGGTCGTCGAAAATGTCGCCGACCAAAAGGACAATGTCGGGGTCTTGCGCCTGAACGGCCCCTATCAGGGCCTTTTGCCCGGCGCCATAGCGGCAGGAGTGCAGATCCGAAACCACTGCGAGCCTGATGCCGTCCGGAGGGATTTTCCCGCCGCCGACTGCCAGTTCGTATTGCGTGACGGTTGGAAATTCATACCAGACGCCCGCCGCCGAAAGCAACGCCATCAAAACTACGGCGATTTTGCGAGCGCGTTCGCCAAAGCGTCCAAGACGGCGCCACAGCGAGGTGTGCCTTGAGAGGATGGAAAGGAAGACGACATGCGCCACATAGAAGGGGAGAATGGCCGCAAGCCCGCCGAGCGCGCCAAGTCCGGGGAGGAATCCGGTCGTGCAGCCTACGGGGAGCAGGTAGGGGCCGAAGAAAAGCACCAAAAAGGCCCCGGCCGCCCAGGGCGCCATAATGTTGGAATGCGCGGCCTCCGGCCGAGTCAAGGCAAACGCCGCCAGCAGCGAGACGAGATAGGCAATGCCGACTATGGCAAAACGGGAATTACGCAAATTCGCTTTCATTGCCGATGATAATGAAAGGCTGCTTCGCCTTGATGCGGAGGAAGAAGGAGGCTCCGGCCGCTTAAGTCGGGGGCATAGCCGCAAGCATCGCCGTGCAGCCGTCGAGGACGTCGCGCCAGGTTGCGGCGAAGTCGCGCGTGTACCATGGATCGGCCACCGGGCGGGGATGGTCGGTCCAGTCGAGAAGGAGCGAAATCTTGCCGTCGGGGTCGTCTGGGAAAAGCCGACGGAGGTCACGGCGGTTTGCGTCGTCCATGCCGACGATGTAGTCCCAGCGGGCATAGTCGACGCGTTCGACTAGCCGCGCCGTCTTGCCGTCGCAGGCTATGCCGTGCGCCGCGAGCTCGCGGCGCGCCGGCGGGTAAACGGGATTGCCGATCTCGTCCGTGTGCAGCGCCGCCGAGGCGATCTCGAACTCCGCCGCGCGTCCCGCGCGACGGACGAGGTCCTTCATGCAGAACTCGGCCATGGGACTACGGCAGATGTTGCCGTGGCAGACAAATAGGATGCGTGTCATTTTGCGATGGCCTCATCCCAGCGCCTGCAGCATCTGCGCAGGATTGTCGACGGCCTTGACCTTGCCGAACGCCTTGACGATGGTTCCGTTCTCGATCAGGTAGGTCGTGCGGACAACGCCCATCGTCGGCTTCCCGTAGTTCATCTTCTTCTGCCAGACGTCATAGGCCCGGATCACATTCAGCCCCGGGTCGGAGAGCAGGATGAAGGGCAGCCCGCATTTCCCCTCGAACTTCTTGTGGCTGGCAACGCTGTCCTTGCTGACGCCAATCACCACGGCGTCCTTTTCCAAGAACTGCGGATAGAGCTCCGCGAAGCCGCAAGCCTGCCGGGTGCATCCGCCGGTCATGTCCTTCGAGTAGAAATACAGGATTACGCGCTTGCCGCCGAAGTCCGACAGCTTGCGTGTTTCCCCGTTCTGGTCAGGCAGCGCGAAATCCGGCGCCTTGGTTCCGATATTGAGCATGGTCTTTTTCTCCTTGGTTGGTGGTAAAAATCGCAGGGCCGTCACTTCATGCAACGGCCATTGGTGCGGCGGAGGCAATCGGATTTCGCCGCGCCGCCGGTGCCGAGGCAACGGTAGCAGATTTCGTTTTCAAGCGGGGCTCCTGAGAAGAAGGCATCCAAGTTGGCGAGCGTTGTCTCCGCGATGTTCGCCAGCGCCTCATGCGTCAGGAAGGCCTGGTGCGATGTGACAATCACGTTTGGCATTGAGACGAGGAGCGCAAGCGTCTCGTTCCGGCGAATCTCTTCAGAGCGGTCTTCGTAGAACCATTCGCTTTCCTCCTCGTAAACGTCAAGGCCGGCGGCGCCGATGGTGCCGTCGCGGAGCGCCGAAAGCAGCGCTTCGCTATCGACCAGTCCGCCGCGGGACGTGTTTATCAGCGTAAAGCCGCGCTTCGCCTTCGCCAGCGCCTCGGCGTTTACCATGTGGCGCGTCTCTGGCATGAGCGGGCAGTGCAGCGATACTACATCCGACTCGGCGAGCAGACGGTCAAGTGCGACATAATCCAGCCCCGAGTCCGGATTCGGGAAGGCATCGTAGGCGAGCACCTTCATGCCAAATCCCTTGCAGATGTCGGCGAAGATGCGCCCAATTCGACCTGTGCCGACGACGCCTGCCGTCTTGCCGTGCAGGTCGAAGCCGGTAAGACCGGCAAGCGAGAAGTTGAAGTCGCGCGTCCGAGCAGCGGCGCGGTGGATGTGGCGGTTCAACGCGAGGAGCAACGCGGCGGCGTGTTCGGCGATGGCGTAGGGCGAGTAGGCGGGAACGCGCACGACTGTGAGCCCCTTTTCATAGGCCGCCTTGAAATCGACGTTGTTGTAGCCCGCGCACCGCATGGCAAGCACCCGGATACCGCGCTCGACAAGCCCCTCCACAACGGCGCGGTCGATCTCGGCGTTTACGAACGCGCATGCGGCATCGCATCCGTCGGCGAGGGGGAGCGCGGCGGTGGTGAGCCGCGTCTCGAAGTAGCGGATGTCGTAGCGACCGGCGTTAAGGCGGTCGAAGGACTCGCGGTCGTATGGCTTCGTGTCGAAAAAGGCCAGTTTCTTCATTGCGTCAGCTCCTTGTATCGGAAACAGAACCGGGCATGGTCGTTGACAAGACCTACGGACTGCATGAAAGCGTAAACGGTGACGGTGCCGAGGAACTTGAAGCCGCGCTCCTTGAGTTCGGCGGCGATGCGGTCCGAAAGCTCCGTCCGCGCCGGCGCGGTCCACTCGTCGGACTTGGCGTTGTCGGGATTGTGCAGAGTCTTGCCGTCCGTGAAGGCCCAGAGCCATTTGGAGAAAGTGCCGAATTCGCGGCGCAGCCCGATAAAGCATTGGGCGTTGTGAATGATTGCTTCGACCTTTCGACGAGAGCGGATCATGCGCGGCACGGCGAGGATGCGCGCGATATCGTCCTCGCCGTAGCGCGCGACCTTCTCGAAGTCAAACCGCTCGAAGGCGACGCGGAAGGCATCGCGCTTCAGCAGGATGGTGTTCCAGCTCAGGCCGCACTGCAGCACCTCGTACATAAGATACTCGAAGAGCTTGCGGTCGTTCCGGCAGGGCGTCCCCCACTCCTTGTCGTGGTAGGCGCGTTCCTGGTCGTTAAGCTCGAAATACGGGCAGCGAATTTTAGTCGTTGCGGGATTCCCCATGCCTAACAGTATATCACATGGAGGCGGGTGTTCAGCAGCTCTTTCCTGCTTCAGCAGCTCCTTTAGCATATGGCATGCCCGTTTATTCGGGATGTTGGCAGAGTGTGCAGGCAGGTGCGGTATTGTCCATTCGGCCCGACAACGCCAAATGACTTGCCGGCCGGACAGGGCTTGCGGTTCTTATCGCCCCATTCGTAAAGCAGCTGACTTGGCATGTCGGGGCGGCACGCGCAGATGAACTCCTCGCAGAACGTGTAGGGAACATGCGCATCCGGCAACGCCCGTATGCGCGCCTTTACGGACTCCCATTCGTCGCGCGAAAGCATCAGTTCGGGATGGGCCATGGCATGTCCGCCGAGCATCATCGGGCCGACCTGTATGGTCTTCGCGCCCGAAAGCGCGGCAGCGAGGAACATGTCCGCCGCCTCGTGCGCGTTCGCCTTTGTTATCGTCGTCGAGACGGACATCGGCCACTTGAGCTCCGCCGCCCGCGCGATGACTGTGAGCAACCGCCGGTAGCTGCGGCGGGTCCCCGTCATTTCGCCGTAGGTGGCAAGCCCCTGAAGCGAGGTGGAGAGCTTGACGCGCCGTCGTCTGAACCGCCTAATCAGCGCCTCGTCGAGACGGCTCGCGTTTGTGAAGAGCGAAAGGGCCGCATTGGGCAGAAGGCGCCGCGCATGGTCGAGAATCTCAAAGAGGTCAGGGCGCAGCAAAGCCTCGCCGCCCGTGAAGAGGATGTCTTCCACGCCGTACGCCGCGCACTTTTCGAGAACAGTCAGCCAACCTGCCGCGTCGAGTTCCGGCTTTGCAAGCGCGGGGTATTCATGCCACACGCAGTAGCAATAGGGACAATGAAAATTGCACTTCGCCGTCAACTCCAGCATTATGTGGCGAGGATAGCGCATCCCTTCATTTCGCTGGCGGCAAGGGGGGACGATTTTTGGGAGGAGGAAGGGGTGCGCCCGCCGTAGCAGAAAAACGGCCCTTCGTCTCATTCAAGGCGTTGGGCGCCATCGGCCTTACTATCTCTTCAGGTCGCACCATATCGCCGTCAAGCGCAAACACGCCACCACCCTCATTTTGGAAGTTCCCCGGCCTATCCGCCGTGTTGGATATCGGTGTTCTCCCATTGCATCCCGCAGTGGCCATCGCGGCGGCAAGGCCGACGATCAACCCTTCGAGTCTCTTGCCCGAGGCAAGCGTCTTTTTAATCGCCTTAAGGCGTTTGGCATTTTTACCGGTTAGCTTCATTTCTGGTTCCTTGTTTGGGTGTTGTGGATGGAAAATACTATGTCAGCTACTCGGGCTACTCATAACAATACGAATAGTCGATGCCTTTCATGAATGTTTCCCAGTCATTGAAGAAGCGGCGGCTATCTTCCACTTCCCCAATTGAGAACTGGATTTTGCTACTGGCAACATTCGCACATTGGCAACAAGTGTCTTTGCGTGGTGTTTTCACGGCATTTATTCTACCCGATTCGCCCGCCGAGCGCAAACCGCGCATGTTGCGCCACGCCGCGGACTATCGTATGAAGTGCATGGGCTTCCAGGGTTCATCGGCGGTGCGCGGTACGGCGTCGCCGCGCTTGAGGTTCTTGAGGAGCCACGCCATGTTGCGGCCAAGCGTGCGCATCGTCTGCATTCCCTCCGTGTCTTTCTCGCACTCGCCCTCGTCGCGTCCGAACACGACGTTCCAGTATTGCGATGTGACAACCGGGCAGTTCAGCATCTCGAACGGCATGTTCATGCACTGGTAGGCCGCCGTCGATCCTCCGCGACGGCACACCGCGACGGAGGCGGCTGGCTTCGTCCTGACATGCGCCCCGCCCGCGAAGCAGACGCGCTGCCACACGGCGAGGAACGCGCCGTTGGGCTGGCCGTAGTAGGTGGGCGCGCCGACCACGAACGCATCGGCCGCAGGAAGCTTCTCGATGATGCGGTTGGCGATGTCGTCGTCAAACACGCAGCGCCCTAGCGACTTCTGGACGCATTGGTAGCAGGCGACGCATCCGCGAACCGGCTTCTTGCCGATCCAGATGGTCTCTGTCTCGATCCCCTCGGCGGCGAGGGTGTCGGCGACTTCCTTCAATGCCCGCGCCGTGTTGCCGTTTGCGCGGGGGCTTCCGTTGATGAGCAGTACTTTCATGTTTGTTCCTTTTTAGGGTAGTGGAATCTCACGCAGAGGCGCGGAGAGGCAGAGAGCGCAGAGTTTTTAAATCTGCCATTTCCTCGCGTTACCGATAAATGTTTCCAGTTTCCATTTCAGACACCGAGTGCATTCTCCGCCATAGCGCATTTCGCAATAATCAGGGAGTCCACATGGCTTTGGCGCGGGCGAGAAGGGCGTCGACATCCGCCACGGGAAGGTCGAGGCCATCGGCCTGGAGAAGGCGAACGTCCTGGATGCCGAAGAAAGCTGAGCAAAGCTCCCTGACGTATTCAAAGCCGAGGTTGCGGGGAACTGGGCCTCCGGCGGTGCAGACATAGACCAGCGAGCGGGCGCGGCATAGGGATACCGGCGCGCCGGTCGTGGGGTCGTAGGCAAACGTGATGCCGACGACGCACACGCGCTCGAAGTAGGCGCGCAGGGAGGCGGGGAAGAGCAGGTCCCAGTAGGGCGCCGACACCACGATGCGCTCTGCGGCGGCAAACTGGCGGGCAAGCGCGAACTCCGTGGCGTCGAGGCGCCCCTCCGCGAGCAAAGCCTCCCGGCGGCGCAGCGCGGAACCGTCCAGCGGCGCGGCCGCGCCTTCGGCGAGGCGCACCGTTTCGACGGAACCGCCCATGCGCCCGAGGAGCCAGCGTGCCAGCGCAGCCGTGCGGGATTCGGGGCGGACGGTGGAATCGACATGCAGGATGGGAGCGGTCATGGCATTCTCCAGATGCGGGCACAGCGGGCGGCGGCTTGTCCTGTTTTGAAATACTCCATGCCTAACAGTATAGCACAAGAAGATGAAGTAGGCGGAGGATGCCGCCTCACTGTACTCATGACGCGGCAGATGACAGTGGTCGAAATCCTCTCCGGCTAGATGGGGCGCGACTATGGCTCGGAATCGCCGACACCGCGAGCGACGGCGTCTTTGAAGGTCCTCCGTTCGTCAAAACCATCACTTGATGTCAATTTCATTTCGCACCCAAAAAACCTGTTGCCTGAAACGCGCATTCCTGTTCAATCCAGCCTTGTTCAATTGCGGTGCGGACGGCTTCTGCATACGGGAACCCGCCATGCGTGGCAAGAAAAGCCTCCCAGCGTTTGCGGAACTGCGGTGGAACTGGCCGACGGCACAGCGAATCATCATTGACCACCTCCGCTGCAATGACGTGTCTTACCGTTATCGCCTTTGAAATGCGCTCTGCAATGAGGAAACCATCAAGGTCGCCGTCGCCGGCATGATCCGCCGACATTCCCCGCGCGGCAAAAAGTTCCAGAAGCCTAATGACCGCCGCATTGGGATAGCCTTCAGTGTAAAGACTCGGAACTCCACCACGGACAAGGGCCTCGAAGGGCGCGGCGTTTTCACTGGTCACGATATGTCCAGACCCCTCCGCCAGCCGCACTTCCCGCATACGCATGATCGTCTGCCGCGGCAACTGCACGGCAAGACCCGCGCGGAACATTTTCGCCGGGTACTCGAACACTTCTCCCGTCTCCAGAGCAAACGAAAACGGGGCAAAGACCGTCACGAAACTCGTGAACGGATTCTCCTCGATTCCAAACCGGGCAAAAGCCTCCCGCCCGCTTTTATCGGCGTCCAGACCGGCGACCGAGCAAAGCACTCGCTCAAAGACCATGCGGCGCATTCCCGATCGCAACGCCTTGCTGTCGCCGAGTATGTCGGCACCCAACTGCGAGAGGGTAGTCGGCGATGCTCCGGCTTCGTTGCCGAAGCAATTGACGGTCCACTCAAGCATCCTGATGAAATCGCGGGAAGTGCCATTTCCGCGCCGCAGGAATCGCACCACGACATCGTCGTCCTTCAACGCGGCGACGACATCGTCGTTGGAGATTAGCCGCGCGCGACGGAACACTTCAACGAAAGGGTCGTCGCATGGTTCCTTTTTAGCGAACATTGCACGAAGGTCGGACCAATGCGACGGAGCGCGGCGCTCGGGCGGAATACGGAAGACAGCTTTTTTCCCTTTTTGAAAAGCGGCCAGTCCAAGATTTCGCCCCGTCTCCGGAATAGCATCCCATTCCTCAGGCGTGGCCGGAACATCGATTTCCGGCGGTAGTGATTCAACACCCTCTGTCCTCCGTGCGAACTTTCGTGCCAGAGCCTTGATGCGCCTGTCGGCACGCGGTAAGTCGTCAAAGCTCATTCGGAGACTCCTTGACTGTTGTCCCGATTGCCGTAAACGCCGGCTCGTCGGGGACTTCTGGTTCCGGTGCCGCGAGCAGGTCGCCCTGCTTTGCGGTGATGTCCTGCGTGTAGTGGTAGAGATGGACGTTGAAGTTTTCGTCCTTCACGACGAAGAGCGACGTGGTGCGCGGCAGCTCCTTCTTGACACCGTCCTGGTCCGGCGAGGCAACGAAGAGCTGTAGTCCGAGATCGTTCGCGAATGAAAGAAGCTGGTCCCGCCGTGCCGCGTCGATGCCGTAGAATGCCTCATCGAAGAGAAGCGGCTGAAGCCGGAGCGCCTGGTTTCCGATCCGTCCCTGGTATAGGAACGCCGCGACGGTGAGGATGAGAAGGTAGTTCGGCACCGCCTGTTCGCCCCCAGACCCCACCGCCTTCACGGAACGGTCGATGATCTTTCCCTCGTTGTCGCGCGTCACCATCTTCAGCTGGAACTCATACCACTGGCGATAGTCGAACATGGCGGGTATCTCCCCCGGAGGCGCGTTGAGAATAGCGTCCTTGTGCGCCTCGACGAAATCGGATATCTCCTCGCCATCCTCCCCCGCCCCGTATGCGCTGAATTTCCTAATGAGCGCAAGCAGCGACTCGTATTCGGCGACAGGCTTCAATCCAAACGAATACCTGTTGGAGCCGAAGAACCGGTCCTTCAGCATCCGGTTGACCCTGACGGAAAGCTGAGTGAGCCGCTGGTCGTCCTCGTAGAGCTTGCGCAAGACCTCGGAAACGAATATGTCGCGGAAGAGCCGCTGCGTCCGTTCAGTGATTACGCCCTTTTGCGCCTCGTACTGCGCGGTTTCATTGGCGAGCACATCGTCGATGGCCTCGCCGCGCTGGTCGACGAGCGAACACGCCGCCGCGTCGAACTGGAAGGCATAGTTGAATCCCACGGGTTCGCGGATGTCATGTCCAAGCGTGGTCTCGGCTTCCGTCACCTTGCGCTTCATCTCCTCGACGAATTCTGCAAGGGCTTCCTTTGACGACCCAGCCTCGCCCAGTCTTTCGCCGGCAAGCGCGTCAACGCCCGGCAGCATCTTCGCCGCAGCCGCGCGATTCGCCTCGGCCATGCGCTGGCGCTCCCGCGAAGCGGCGATTCCCTCATTGAGATTTACGACGCGCTGCCCCTTGGCGCCGATGTCGCGTTCAACGGATGACATCCTCTCTTCCAAGTCGCGAATGCGGTTCTCCACGGACTTAATCCGCTTTTCAAGCGCCGCGCTCACGCCCTCCTCGGCCATCCTCAGGCGTACGGACTCCAACTGCCCCTTTGTCCGCTCAAGTCTTCCATGCGCCTCCTCTGCCGCGGCCGCCGCGTTTGCCGCGCCATCCTCGCGGTAGACTTGCTCCTGCCGGGCGCGGCGGACGCCCTCCCGCGACTCCAGCCACCATGTCCGCACATCGTCCACGGCGATAGAAAGGTCGCGGATGCGGCCGAGCACCGATTCCGCCTCGCGCAAACGCCCTGCCGCCGCATCGTGCGCCTTCTCGGCTGCGGACAGTTCCTCACGTTTCGCGCGGATGCGCCGGGCCTGTTCCTCGCGACGCTGTTTCGCGCCTAGTAGGCGTGGCTTCATGCAGGCAAGCGGCTGCTCGCGTCCGCGAAAGGCAAGAACTTTCGTTTCCACCTCGTCAAGAATGCGCAATCCTCCCCGCGCCGACAACGCGGCCTTGAGCGCCAGCACGGCATCGGCGTCGGATTCCGCAACATCCACATAGCGAGCGACCCAATCAGTGTCGGACGGAACGGAGAAGTCGCCCCTCTTCACGAAAATCGACTGCTCGCGGTGGGTGCGGAAAAACTCCAGCCTCATGGCGTCCGCTTCGTCCTCCTCCACAAGCCAAGTGCCAAGAAGCTGGTCGCCCACGACTTGCTCAAACGCTGCAATCTCCACTGCCCGTAGATCGGCGCGCGGTTCGACGTGGAGATAAAGCGGCGTGGCCTTGAAAAGGTGATCCTGGACGGCGCTTCGCGCTGCTGAAAAGCCAGGGACGTCCGGCTCCGGTTCGGGCTGCGTCTCGAGCACCGCCAGCTCCTTTCCAATCCGTGCCACATCGCCGTCGGCCCGGTCGACGTCGCGCTTACACTCCGCCAGCATTCCCGCCGCATTATCGCGGGCCGAGGCAAGTTCGTCACGGACGGAATCCATGTCCAACGCTGCCTCTTCGGGTGTCTCCACCTTTGCCGCAGCGTCAAGCGCGGAGACGAGCGGCATGACGGACACCGGGAGCTCCATGCCGAGCTTGTGAAGTTTGACAGCTCGTTTCGACGCCGCGTCCGCAAGCGATTCACGAGACTCGGCAACGCGCTCCGCCGCCTCCTGCGCCGCTTCGGCCGCCCTGCGACGCTCCGCATCCTTGGCCCGGCTTTCACCTTCAAGCGCCGCGACCTCCTGAGCCAACTGCTTTTCGCGCTGCAGAAGGCCGGACGAGTCCTTTGCCTTCAAATCCTGGAATTCCGCCTGAGCGGCGTCGCGTCCGCGCTTGAGCGTTGCAAGTTCGCCGTTTGCGACCTCTATTTCGTCCAGTGCCTTCTTGCGTTCGGTCTCAAGGGTCCGCTCTTTCACGACTGCATCGGCGAATTCCATGTCCGCCTGTCGCCAGGCCGCGCAGACGAGATTCTCCTTCGTCCGAAAGAGCGCGTCGCGTCCGCGCTTGAGCTTGCGGAGGAATTCGAGCCGCGTCTCAATGCGGTCGAGAAGTTCGCGGCTTTCGTCGATGGAGCGCAGACCATCAACAAGCCCCGTGAAAGTCTCGCTGTTAGGCTCTTCGAGAAGCTGTCGGAAAAGCACGTCGAGATTCCCCGCCTTCGATGCGATTTCGCGGTAGGCCTTGCCGGTCGCGAGAATGCGGCATACATTGCGATAGGTCTCCGCGTCGTCGAAGAAACGCTCCGCAACGGCGGTGGCGTACTGTCCTATCTTCGAAAAGTAGCGTCCGCCCGGAAGCGCCTTCATGTTCTTGGCGAACTCGTCGCGGAATGCTGCGCGGGAACGGCCGCAATCCTCGATGGTCAGCGGCAGGTCGGCCACAGGCGCGTCCGCCATGCCACCCCAGCTGTCGTACGCGACGTCCATGCCCGTCGCGGAGAGGCCCACGCAGATCGACACCGTCCTGTCTGATGCTGGCAACGACAGTTCTAGGGCGGCGTACGTCATGCCGCCGTCCCTGTTGAGCGGACCGCCCGCCTCGACATTGTACCGCATCACGACGCCCTGCACCTTGCGTCCGCCGACATTCTTCGCTCCCGCTACGCGAGCAGCCGCATTGAACTCAATCTCGCCGGCGGAAAGGACATAGTGGATTGCGTCGAGAATCGTCGTCTTGCCCGACCCGTTGTCGCCAAGCAGGAACAGGTGCCCGCCGCCAGGAATTTCAATCGTGGTCGTCCCGAGGTTGTGGAAGTTCACCACCCTAACGGCTGTAATCTTGTACGTCTCGCGAGGTTTCATTGCGCCGCCTCCGTCTTGACGACTGGCTGTGCGAGGCGTTCGCCTTTGTACAGCCAAAGTGCGGGAAGGCATTCGTATATCGTGTCGCCGGATTCGCCATCATCGTCGCCGCGCGGAATCTCGCGAAGGAAACGGTACTTGAGCAGCGACGGCATAATCGTGCGGATGGTTTTACGCACCTGTTCGTCGGTGTAGTAGTCCATTTTCTGTGGAAAGACTTCGCAAAACCTGACACAGGCGAACTTGAGAAACGATCCGAAGCGGAAGCGAAGGTTGTCTGGCTCGTCCGTTGAAACAGCCTGCTCCTGCAGCTCCCGCTCGAAGAACTCAAGCAACAGGAGAAAAGCGACGCATTCGTCACGCTTCGTGAAGTTGAACATGTCGCGGTTCACCTCCGTGACCTTTTCGTTGTACCAGGCGGGCTTGTACAGGCGGGCGCACTTGGGGTCGACGAGCAGTTCCCAACCGTAGAACTTCTGGAAGAAGGCGGCGAACGCGCGCTTGTACTTCGACAGAAACAGGAAGAGCGAAAGGTCGTCGTCGCGGTAGAAATACGGCGCCTCCAGGAGGATGTTCAGGATTTTCTGCACCTTTAGCTCGTTCTGCCCGCTTTCGGACATGATCTCCTCAAGCCTTGTCTCCTTCACGCTCATTTCCGGTCTCCAGTCTTCGTAAGTTCAAGCTCCTCGAACGTAAGGCGGCGTCCGCCGTGGTTCAGCTCCGCCGCCGTGTCTGGCCGCACGGCCCCGGCGATGCCGATTCGCGCCGCCCTCGCGCCGCGTCCGAGAATCGCGCTGCGCGCGAGTTCCATGACCTTGCGGAAATCGCCGTCTTCCGCGACGGTGCATGACGAGAGGCGGATTGTCTCGCCACGATGCAATGGCTTGAGCCCGTGCGACACGAGCCAGGCGTCCAGATCGCGGAGACGCGCTTCGTCCATCGACGTCGCGCGCGGCGCGCCGGGCGGTTCGGCCCGTTCCTCCACCCAGGCCTTGACGCGCTCCACGACGCCTCCCTTTGAGAGGACAGGCTGCGGCGGACGTGACTTCTCGCCCGGGCGTATGTGCATGTCGCCGAACATGGCCGCGCTCTGCAGAAGCGAGCGGAGCCACGCGCTCGGCACCACGTCATCCGGGAGGGCGGCGAATTCGGCAAGGCGAGCGCCGATGTCTTCGATCCTGCGGTTGCGTCGCTCCAGCTCGCGCAGGCGCGCGCTGAGTTTTTTCCAGACGTTTCGCGCGGAATCCGAGACGCGGCGCATAAGCTCCTGCAGCTTGCCGTCCGTGCCGTAGAAGCGAAGGAGCGCGTCGATCACGTCTCGCGGCGCGGGGATGCGTCCGCTCACGATGTGGCGCATCCTGCCGGTTTCGTCGCGGAACACGGCCTCGCAACGGACCAGGCGTTCGAGCAGTCGCGGTGCGCGCAGTTTCTCGATTTCCGGCACGATCTCCTGGCGCAGGCGGCCTATGCGGTTCATGAAACGGTCCCGGAAGAGAGTCAGTTCGGCGATGATCTCGCGGGCCTCGTCGATGTCATAGGCATCGCGGGCAAAATCGTCCAACCGTTTATCTAGCTTCTGGAGACTTGCCGCCACCTCATCCGTCAAGTCGTCAGCACGCTGGACGCCGTACATAGCGTCGCGCGCGATGTCCGAATCGGGCACCTCCGACTTTACACGATTGAGGGTCCGCTGTATCTCTCCAAGGGCGGATTTGAGCGCGCCAAGAAGGTTGTCCGTCGCCGCGACTCGCGGATTGACATCCTCCTCGCGGCGGGCGCGCAACCACTCGATGAGCGAAACCGCGTCATCGCAGACGCGAAATCGGAACTTCTGACGGCGGTTGTCGCGATAGCCTCTCACTCGCATCTTCTCAATGCGCCGTTCCACAAGCTTCCAGTCTTCCAGCTGCTTTAGGTCCGCATTGAACTCGTCGACCTGGCGCTGAAAGGGCGATTCACCAAGAACGGCGTCACGCAGATCCTCGAAGAGCGGCTCGAATTCATGCCCCGCACGGAAGTCGGCCAGCGCGGAGAGGATGGCGACGTGGAAAAGGGCGTTGTCACTCGTCAGGACATTGCCGACGGCAAGGGCGCGGCCAGCAATCAACCCCGCCGCGCACTCCTGCGTTTCCGAACGCACACGAACCGGTTCGGTGGCAGACTCAGCCAGCGAGAAAAGGTCCTGGCGCTCTGCGGCGCAGTGTTTGGGATCCATGCCCACAGAGGTCATTGATACTTTCAGGCCAGTTGTTTCCCAACGGAGAATGCGTCTGCGACAACATCGCCCATGATGCGATAGACATGAGCGCATGTGTCGAAGCAGATTGGTTTCATCTTCGCGGCGTCAGGCTTGCCATCCGTCAGCGCCGACTCCTCGACCGCACAGTTGACGATCTTCCCGACAACATTGCAGTTCTCCTCGTTCATTGAGACGAGTTCGCATTCAAGGACAAGCGGCAGTTCGTTGACGACAGGCGCATTGACGAATTCGCTCTTCGTAACGGTAAGCCCGCTCTTCGCCACCTTGTCAGATGTTTTGTTGCCGCTGACGATACCGAGATAGTCGCAGGCCGCAACCTTGTCCGCTGTGCCGAAGGCGACGGTGAACGCCTTGCGCGCGGCGATGTTCGCCCAGGTCTTGTGCGAGGTGTCGATGCAGATCGTAATCTCGTCCTCTAGCGTAATTCCACCCCACGCGGCGTTCATCACGTCGGGCGTTCCATCCTCCCCGTAAGTGCCGATCATCAACACCGGCATCGGGAATATCCAGTTTTTCTTCCCTAGGTTCTTCTTCATTGTTTGTTATCCATTCCTTGCATGGTCACACACGGTGGAGGCGCGAGAGACTCTCACATCCACACTTGCAATTATACCAGATTCCATTGGCGGGAGGGAATGTCAAAGTTGGTGTCACGATACGACTCGTTCGCCAGCGTAAAGTGCCGCAATTCCTCATAAAACGGCTTGAAACCGAAGCACATCTTCGGCCTGTTTGCGTCCGACTTCATACGCGGCCTGCATGCGCCCCGGATCGTGGCAGACGCGCGATATGTCGAGCGGTGCGACGGGCGCAATCAGCAGCGCCGAGCCGTCGGCAACGCACGAGTCGATGTAGTTTAGCGTGTCGTTGTACCATTCGTGCCGCGTCTTGAGCGCCTTGTAAACAGCAGGATAACGGCGGAGAAACGGCTTTGCGAGGCGGTGTTTCCACGACGGGAACTTCCTGTAACCGCGCGGACGCGTAGTGATGACGACATTGAAGTCGTAGCCAAGCGACTTGAAGTAGCGAAGAGGAATCCCGTCGGAAAGTCCGCCGTCGAGATACTCGCCCCCGTCGATTGCGACGGGGCGTGAGACGACCGGCATCGAGGCCGAGGCGCGTATCCACTCGAACGCCTCCGCGTCGGCCTTGTCGAGCCGCCTGTACACTGGCTTGCCCGTCGCGCAGTCCGTGGCCACGACATGGAACTCCATCGGATTCGCCGCATACGCCGCGGCGTCGAAGACATCTAGCTCCATCGGGAGCTCGCGGTAGCAGAAGTCGGCATTGAAGAGGTCGCCCGTCCTGAACAGCGACGACCACGAGCAGTAGCGGGGATCGCGCGCGAAGCGCTTGTTGTAGCGGATCACGCGCCCGACCTGTCCGCTCTTGTAGTTGCAGCCGAAGCAGGCGCCGGCCGAGACGCCGACGATTCCGTCGAACTTCACGCCATGTTCCATGAAGACATCCAGCACGCCGGCCGTAAACAGCCCGCGCAATCCACCGCCTTCAAGTACCAGTCCGCGTCTCACGGCATTGCTTCTTCCTGTCGGTTCTGTTCCTTCACGTTAGCGGACTGTCGGAACGACGGCGAAGAACGAGAGATCCTCCGTGCCGTCGTTGATGAGCGTGTGCTCGTGGCCCTCGGGGCAGAAGTGGCACTGGCCGGGGCCGAGGGGCTCGGGCGCTCCGTCGAGGAAGGCGGTGCCCCGTCCGGAGAGGACATAGATAGCCTCGCTCGTTCCCTCGTGGCGGTGTAGGCCGATGGACGCTCCCGGCGCCAGGCGGGCGCGCATGATGCGCGTGGAGCCATCCCAGAACATCCGGGCGGCTATCTCCTTCTCCCCGCCCTTGAAGTGGGGGATGACCTCTTCGGGAATCGTGGCGAAATCGAGTTTCATGCTAGAACCCCTTTGCCCATGCGGCGAGGTCGTCGGCGGAGACGGAGGCGCGGAAGCGGCGGCCTTCCTTGACTGCGGCCTTGGGCGCGAGCGCCTGGAGATTGGCGGAGGAGTCGCCCATGCCGCTGCCGCCGGAGGTGGCGAATGGCACGACGACCTTCCCGGCGAGCGCGTCGGCGTTGGCCTCCACGAAGGTGTCGATGATGGATGGTTCGCGATACCACCAGATTGGGAAGCCGACGAAGACCGTCGCGTAGTCCGCGAGGTTCGGGATGGCGCCCGCGATGGCGGGGCGGCTTGCGCGGTCGGCCATCTCGACGCTGCTGCGGCTCTGCTTGTCGCGCCAGTTGAGGTCGGCTTCGGTGTAGGGCTGCGCGGGGGCGATCTCGAAGAGGTCGGCGCCGATTGCGGCGGCCAGGCGTTCGGCGACGCCCTTCGTGGTTCCCGTGGCGGAGAAGTAGGCGACAAGCGCCTTGTTGGTCGTGTTCATTGCGGTGGTTTCCTTGGTTGTGGTGGCGTCCTTCGCACAGCCGAGAATCGGCAGCGCAGCAAAGGCGGCGAGTAAGAATCGTGAATGTTTCATAATAACAATCATTATACTCTTTATGCGGACAAAAAGACAGAATTAGCTACTATGCCTTGTGTGCCCGCACCCAGGCGAGGAGGTCTTCGTATCCCATCCATGGTGATTCATTAATGTGCCAAATCACCAGAAAATTTCCGCACCGTGATCTCACGACACTTCCGCACCGTAATCTCACGACACTTCCGCGCAGTGGTCTAATAATGCTTCCGCACCGTAGTCTCACGACTTTCCGCGCCGTAGTCTCACGATATTCCGCACCGTAGTCTTGTGTAAAATAGAGCATCAGTAATCAGTTGTGATTCTGATTTTTCCGCGTAATATTTCCGGTTTCGTCAGCTCCGCGCGTCAAACTCGGTTCGCAATCCAGACGCCGAGGAGGATGTCGCGGCGGGAGGTCGTCTTCATTTGGCAACCAAAATGCCTTACCTGCCCGTATCGCCTGTTGCAATCGGAGTCTTTTCGCCGGCCTCGTTCACGCAGACGAATGTGATGTCGGTGGAGAAGACAAGCTCCTCGTCGCGCGAATCAATCTGGCGGCAATGGACATCGACATGGTAGGTGGTGGATGTCCGCCCAACCGCGCTTTGCCGCGTCTCGAAGCGCAGCACGGCCTGAGGATGGACGCTCTTCTTGAACTTGACCTCGCTCATGCCCACCGTGACGAAGCGGAGCGTCGGGTAGTCCTCGCTCACAGCAATCCACGCGACCTCGTCCACCCACATCAGCATCTTCCCGCCAAAGAGGAAGCCGTAGTGGTTCATGTCGCCCGGCATTACCAGCTTGTATGTCGTCATCGTGTTGTCTCCTCTTCCAAAAGGCTGTCAACGGTTTGCAGAAAGTCACTTTCCATTAGCAGGATGTGTTCCCCGCTTTGCTCAAATCCTTCTCTGAAGGCGCGGTTGTCCGCCTGGAGCCGCTCTACCGTGCAGGAGGAGTCGTCCAGTCGCGCCTCGATGTCGCAGGCATGGGCCTTGATTTCCTCGAAATGGGCCTCAATGTAGGCGTCCGACATGGCGAGGCAGACGAACTGGATTGCTTGCAAATACTTCTCGTTGAAATTCCTGCGCCAATCAAAGGGAATGTAGCAGCCCTCAATAATCAGATTCTGCTTGTTCTCAATTGCGGTCTTCACCATCTCGCGGACAATCGGCCAGAGGTATTTCGTCAACGCCTCGTCGTCCTCCGGAGTCAAGGCGGTGTTCCCGCTGCGGATCAGCCCCATCTTCAGGTGGTCGATGGAGAGGCACGGGTAATGGAGCTTCTCGATCAGCCGCTGCGCAAGAAGCGTTTTCCCCGTATGGGGCGCGCCTGTGATCAGTATGACCATGGGTTGATTCTCCTGGTTGCGGGAATCCTTCTCATGCTTTCACAAAAAGCGGCGGAGTACATCCTCGGCAGTTTCGGATGGCGGCAACACCTCGCTTTGGCCTGGTTCTTCAGATGGACGGACGTCGATGGTATTGAACTCTTTGCTCCCTCTGAAAATCTGCGCCGTGGCGGTGTCAGGGGAAAACTCAACATGCCCTCCAAAACGCCAAGGGAAAACCTCGTGGTCCACGTAGTGGAACACCCAGCCCACGCCTTCGCTGCGGATGTAGAGACGGATTTCGCATGGTTCGCCGCCGTTGGTTTGCAGGAGGACATACGAACGGCCGTCGGGGGCCGTCCCTTGGTCGAGGATTTTCACATGCCAAGGCCAGGGGCAGAAGGAATCAATGGCGAATGCCGAGAATAGAAGCCCCATCGCAGAAATGGCGATGCGGATTCGCCCACCGCGTTTGGCACGAAGGCTCCTGACTCCCGCGACAAGTAGCCAAATCGGCGCGACGAAGAGTACGAAAACAACAAGTGCCCAGATGACGAGATAGATGCCTAATTGCAGAGCCATTGGCGTTCCTATTCCGCGACGCGGCTATAGCAGCGCCGCGATTTCCGCGTCAATGGTTTCCGGCGTAGTTGTCGGATGGAAGCGCTTGACGATGTTGCCGTCCTTGTCGACGAGGGACTTCGTGAAGTTCCATTCGATGTCGCCGGGGGCCTCGGCGCCAGCGAGGCCGTGCTTGACGAGGAGGTCGCGAAGACCGGCAATGGCGGCTTCGGGCGCGTCATCCTTCGGCCGGGCGTTTTTGAGGAACGCGAAAATCGGGTCTGCACCGGGGCCGTTAACCTCGATCTTGGCAAGCTGGTCGAAGGACGTGTTGTACTTGAGCGCGCAGAACTGGTGGATTTCGTCGTCGCTGCCGGGGGCCTGGTGGCCGAACTGATCGCAGGGGAAGTCGAGGATTTCGAACCCGCGTTCGTGGTACTTGGCGTACAGTTTTTCGAGCCCCTCGTATTGAGGCGTGAATCCGCAGCCTGTTGCGGTGTTGACGATGAGCAGGACCTTGCCCTTGAGCGAGGCGAGGTCGAGGCTTGTTCCGTTGCGGCCCTTGGCCGTAAAGTCATGGATGGTCATGGTATTTTTCTCCTTGGCTATTATTGTACCACACTGCGCACTCTTGCGGGTGCATATCTCAATGTTTCAGCCATTGCTTGCGTTCGGCGGGCGCGAAGCGTTCGATGGCATAGCGCAGACTTGTGCGCGGAAGGGCGGACAAATGTTCGGAAAGAAAGGCGCGCAGGGCGTCGGCATCGCGCTTGCCGCACTCGCGTAGCATCCAGCCGACGGCCTTGTGCATCAGGTCGTGCGGATGCCCGAGGGCGGCTTCGCATTGCCGGAAGGCCTCGTCGAGACGTTCTCTGCGGATGAACGTCAGTGTGGCGACGACGGCCACGCGGTTTTCCCAGAGCGAGGAAGACTTCGCAAGCGTGTCGAGCAGGGCGAGGCCGTCGGGAAGCGGCGCGGGGGCTGAGTCGAGCAGATACTGCCCGACAAGCGTCGGCGCGGAGCAATCGACCAGATCCCAGTTGTTCACGCGGCCCTGCCGCAATGCGGTGAGGTAGGCACGGTGGTATGCGTCGCGTTTGTCCTTCGGCGATGCCCGAAACTGCTCTACAAGGAGAAAGAGGCCACATTCCCGCGCCTCGTGCCAAGGCGAGGCGAGGAGCGTCCGTATGGCCGTGGCGTCGGCGGACAGGCGATGTGCGCGGGCGATTGCCCGAATCTGCGGAACCATGACGCCGAGGAAGCGGTCCCCTTCCCCATATTCTCCTGGGCCGGTCTTGAAGAAGCGCTGTAGCACAGCCGCCTTTTCAGGAGTGGCGACGGCGCGGAGTTCGCGGAGAATTGCTGAGGCGGAAGTCATCTCTGGGTTATTTGCCGATTCTATTGTGCCACCTGCCAAAAAACATGTCTAGAGGCCATTCTATTTCGGCGTAATTCGGTTCAGGTTCGAGCAAACAAGATGTTTGAACCTTGTCGCGAACTCGTCTGTGAGAGGAGATTCAACAAGGACGTTGTCGAGGTTCGACATGAGCGTGTCAGCTATGCGCGAGAACGCATGGACAGCCTGGCGCTCGCTGAGACCAATTGTCTTGGCGAAGGCCCGGAAGTCATCGCCATCAATCCGCGCCTTCCTGCCATTCAGCGTCAGCGCCATGTCCTCCGTGTCATCCGGCATGAGAAGTCTTACGGGCAACAGGTCGTATGCGTCCGCAAGCCGCCATGAACCGTCGTCCTCCCGCAGAAGCGAAAAGTTCTTGAGGTGCATGTCCGAGTTGCCTGTCAGGAATGAGAAGAGGACGATCTCGAAAAAGCGGATTGCGTCAGCGCCGCCCGCAGAAGAATAGAGCCTGATCTTTTTTGCGATCTGCTCGTAGGAGCCGTAGTACTTGCGCTCCGTCATGCGTTCGGTTAGCTGGCAGAAGTCCTCCATGTGCTTCATGCGTGGTGTCCGGTCCATGCGCCGCGTCACATAGGCACGGCGTCCGCCGGAGAGCGTCGCAAACCCGAATTCCGCAGTTCTGATTCCGCACTTCCGCGCAAGCGACATTGCGGCATACTCGCTCTCTATGAGTTCGGGATAGCCTTTCGTCGGCAGCTTGAGAATGTAGTTTCCTTCAAAGCCGACGATTGTGATGCGCGGGGATTCGCCCGCACTGCGCTCGAGATGGACAGACAACTTGGGCTGGACGCCGCTGACGCTGATTCGTGAAGCGACCAGCCTCCGAGCCATGTCGTTGATTTCATCGTCTGTGTAGGGGAAGTCAAATGCCGTATTCCCGTCAAGGCCATGATTCCCGTCCAAGTCCTCAGCGGCTGCATGCGCGGGCGCATCTCCCGAACGACGGATACTGACCGCGCCGATGGCCGATGAGCAACATGCGAGAAGAAGTCCCATGCGGTCGCGGCTGTCAAGCTTCCAGTTTTTCTCTGCGATGTCGAGAAGCCAGCCTTCGGGAATCAGCCCGTCGAAGAAAGGGAAAAGCGCATTTGACACATACGCTTCGCCACGCAGCGGCATCGTGTTGCTGATGGCGATCGCTGATGGCTCCTGAAGATATGATGCATCGTAGAGAAAGACGAATCCTCCGTCGTCATTCTCCGTCAGCGTCCCTGCAAACCTGGTGAAAATGTAGATTTCAGCTGTCCGCATAGACACTCCTGTCAATTGGCACCGGCCCCATGCAGGCGCTGAAGAGGTCAAGCACCTGGTTCACCTTGTCCAGCCTAAGCGAGGATTTGCCCTGCTCCATCTCGCGCACAAAGCGCAAGCCGACGCCGGCGTAGTCGGCAAGCTGGACTTGCGTCCAACCCTGCTCGCGGCGCTTTGTCTTCACAAATGCCGCCAGACTGCACCCTTTCGGGTATGATTCAGTGTTCTCCATGCGATTTCGCCCCTTTCGGGTATAAATTAAAATACAGCATTAAATACTATACCATATCGGGTATATTCAGTCAACCGTATGGTGCTGGAACAATAGGAACTAGGTTTTTTTCCGAGACCTCATCGGCCGCAGCATTTCTTGAACTTCTTGCCGCTGCCGCATGGGCACGGGTCATTGCGGCCGACCTTCGCGACAGCCTGGATGACAGGTGCGCAGGCGGCGCCCGCGAAACCGATTGGGACAGCCTTAATTTCAAATGTTCCGCCCAGACCTTTCGTCCTCACAAGTTCGTTCGGGGAGAATCCCCAGTTCGCGTCATGCCGCGTGGCGTTGGCACACCTGCTGAGAATCTTCGCCATGTCCAGGACTTCATCCTCCAGCAGGGTGGAGAAATTGAGGAATGGGCGCATGGCGTCAACTGCGCCGTGCCACATCCGCCCCGACGCGAGCGCATCGTGCGCCGCCTTCAGTACGTTGTCTAGGTTGCTCTGGTCTTCGTCATCCTTCAGGTCAAAGTGCCAGTTGTCGAGAATGAACTGTTTCAGGTCTTCGTATTCGTCCGGCCAGCCGCGCCACGTTTCAGGATATCTCCAATCCATGAAGCCGTCAAACGTCTCCGGATACCACCGGTCCTTCCCCACGCGAAGCTTTAGCGTCTCCGAAAGACCCTTCGGTATCGATCCGTTGGCATCGTCCGGCGGATACTTGTTGAAGGAGATGGCCAGTTCGTTCCTGACATACGCAACGGCAAAAGGGGACTCCTGGCGAAGCGTCATGAGCTTCATAGCGGCTTCGGCCGTAATCTTGCATATATTTCTGCGCTCCTCAGGCGTCACTTCGCCAGGGCCCTCCCGCCCAAACCATGGCGCGCTATCCCACCAATGGTCTGCGATTTCAGCGAGATCCCCCTCAGACACGGCGCCATAGAGGTTTGCCGCGGCATTGCCGAAATCGTAGAACCTCCCGTAACGCAATCTGTCGTCTTCTATTTTGCGGCGCATTTTCCTGAACACCCTTCGCCAGAATTCGGGGACGGTCAGCCGCGTCGCGATTTGGCCCCGTTTGCGATTGCGGTCGGTAGTCGTGTCCTCAAGGACAAAGTCGGGGCAGTGATTCTCGAAGAAATGTGTCATGCATGCCGAGGCGTCCTCGGAGAACTTCATCTGCCCGTCCCTGTCCTTCAGGGCAAACCTAACAACTCCCCAGAGGTAATCGTCGAAAAGGACTGCCATGAAATCGGAGATTTGTTCCTCTTCCCTAATTGCAGCATCGTCTTGCCGTTCTTTTTGTTTGGGCGTGTGCTTCTCCGAGCCTTTCGGTCCTTTTCCTGGGCGGTCTATTTTTCTCACATTTTTCCCCTATCCTTTATATTCTCTCCAGTATCGATGGGATGAACATGGCGTCCATCTTGGTCACGGCGCAGTAATGGCGACCAAGGTCTTTGAGTGACGCTCCGAAGTGGTAGAGTTCCGTGCCGTCGAGGATGAGGAAACGGTCGTGGAATATGCCAACGGCCTTGACTGTGAGCGTTGGATTCTGCTTGTTGAACTTCTCAACAGCTGTTGGGGTCAAGAAATCCGATATGCACTTCTGCGTGGTTGCGACTGTCACATCAGCGCCGCCGCGCTTTTGCGAAAGGATGTCAAGGGTGATGTCGTCACAGTAGTTGTCCACAAGGACAATGCTCTTCGTCGCCTTTCGTACCAACTTCCGTGCAAAGGAGTAGGCGTCATAGTGTTTGCCATTGAAAAAGACCTTCTGCGGCGGAAAGTCACCGCCATCCATCGCCTTGAAAATAGTGTCGAACCGCTCCTCGTTGCGCCGCTGGTTTTCGTCGTTGCGAGCTTGATCTGTAATCTGGCGGCGCTCCATAGTCTCTATCCGCAAAAGAAGCGGCGCAACCGATGCCAACGCCTTACGCATTGCGACAAAGGCGCGGGTTATGCGGACGCTGACTATCGCGGCGATGTCACTTTTCAAAATGCTGGCGACCATAATGACGCCATGTTCACTGAAAGCCCTCATGGGAACAGTCGAGTGTTTTGCGCTCGCGAACCGGTCACAATTTGTGACCAGTTCCTCCTGTTCATCCTTTCCGAGCAAAAAGGAGAACTCCTTCGGAAAGCGGGCAAGATTGCGCTTGACAGCCTGATTCAAAACCTTTGTCTGAACCCCGTAGAGCGCCGCCAAGTCGCGGTCTAGCATGACCTGGACACCGCGAATCGTGAAGATTCGCGACTTGATGTATGAATCGGTTGCATCACTTACGGCAATCGGCGGTTGTTCTGGGGAGATTACCGGTATTTCTTTATCGCCCATGCCTTTTCTCCCATTTGAAATTGGACTTGGCCTTTGGCAACATTCGCACATTGGCAACATTTCTCTTTTCGCGGTGCTTTCACGCCTTTTATTCTACCCGATTCACCCGACAAAAGCAAACCCACAAGGCAAATGCGGGAAAGTTGCCACATTTGCCATTGCTTGGCAATGGTGGATGATGGCCTCGGCCTTAATCAGCGGGTGAGGTTGCGGACCCACTTGTAGCGGCGGAAATGCAGATAGACCCACGGGAGCTTGCCCACCTCGTCGACGCAGGTGCATGCGTAAACCAGGACGGGATGCCAGTGGAAGACAAAGGCTCCGAGGAAGGCGAGCGGCACGGCCAGGCACCACATGCATACGCCAAGGCTGTAGAAGTCAAAGAGCGTATCGCCGCCCGCCGTGAAGACGCCGTTGATGACGATGGTGTTGACGCACCGCCCGATCATGTAGAGGGAAAGGACGAGGAACATGTCGCGCAGCAGGGTGTGGGCGCCGTCCGTGAGCCTCATGTAGCGCAAGACGGCTGGCGCCGCAGCAAGCACCAGAATCGCCGCGAGGAGGCCGACGAAGAGCGAGAGAACGCCCATGCGGTTGCCGTAGAGGCGGCCGCGCGCGAGGTTCCCGGCGCCTAGTTCATTGCCGACGACGACAACCGTCGCCGCCGCCATGCCGTCCGTGAGGCAGCAGAGGAGGTCGCGCACAACGGCGGCCGCCGCGTTCGCGGCGGCGGTGTCGGGGCCGAGATGGCCCATGACGGCGGTGTAGGAGGCGAAGCCGCACCCCCAGAAGAGGACGCCGCCGAAGAGCGGGAGCACGGCGCGGCGGAAGTCGCCCGAAAGTTCGGGCGTGCGTTCGAAGAGGCGGCGCCAGCCCGCGCGGATGGCGTTCGGCGCCCTGGTCGAGAGCATCGCGGCGGCCAGTTCTGCGGCGCGCGCGACAAGCGTCGCGAGGGCGGCGCCGCGCGCGCCGAGTGCCGGGATGGGGCCGAGGCCGTAGATGAAGACTGCGTTGAGGGCGATGTTGAGGCCGACGGCCCCGCCGCCGATCCAGGCCGAGAGCGCGGCGCGGTCCGTTACCTTGAGGATGGCGAGGTGGCATTGCGTGACGCCGGTGAGCAGATAGGACAGGCCCGCGATGCGCAGGTAGCCCGCGCCAATATCGACGAGCGGCCCCTCCTTGGCAAAGACATGCATCAGCGAGCGCGGCGCGAAGACGCAGAGGGCCGCGACCGTGAGCGAGACGCAGCCGACCGTGCGGAGTCCGATGCGGAAGATTTTCCCCATGCTTTCGCGGTCGCCCTTTCCCCAGTATTGCGCGCCAAGGAGCGAGAGGGCCGTGGTGACGGCGAATACGCCCATGTTCTGCAGAAACTGCACCTGCGTGGCGAGCGACACGGCGGCCATCGCGTTCTGGTTGACGCGCCCAAGCATCGCGGCGTCGGACGCGGCCACCAGCGCCACCAGAAGCGCCTGGAGCGAAATCGGCAGCGCTAGGCGCGCGAGCTTGCGGTAGAATGGGCCGTCTGTGAAGAATGGGGACATGGCGGAAAGGGGTTTGTCAACAAGTTATCACATAGTGCGTGGCGCGGCCGCGGCCCTCCTGCCGCAGAATGCCCCTGGCAACAAGCGCGTTGATTTCGCGCGATGCGGTGTCCTGCGAGACCTTGCATATCTTCGCCCATTTCGAGGATGTGAGATTGCCTGCGAAGCCGTCGAGGAGCTTGTTGAGCATGCCGCGTTGGTTGGCGTTGAGTTCGTCGGACGCATGCATGCGCCAGAAGTCGGCCTTGGCGAGGATGGCGGCAAGCTGCGTTTCAGCGGATTTCACCGCCCGCAGATGGCATCCAAGGAACCAGTTCACCCACCGCGTCGCATCCATAGCGCCGCGCTGGGCATGCTCAAGCTCTTCGTAGTAGGAATCCTTCTCCTTCTGGATTTGCGCCGACAGCGAATAGAAGCGCATCGCCGACCGCTCCCCTTTTGCAAGGAGGTATTCCGTAAGCGTCCGGGCGAGCCTCCCGTTGCCATCGTCGAACGGATGGAGTGTCAGGAACCAGAGGTGCGCAATCGCCGCCTTGACAAGCCATGGCGCATCCATTTCGCCGCCATTGACATAATCGAGGAACTTCAGGATTTCTTCGCCAAGCCGCTCCGCTTCCGGAGCCACGAAATGGACTCGCTCCAGCATCCCATGCCGCGAGACAACGCGCATCGGCCCCTCGCCGTCGTCGCGCAATTTTCCAACCGCAATTCTGACGAGCCCCGAATAGCCTGTCGGGAAAAGCGCCGCATGCCAGGAACAGAGGCGATCAAGCGTCATCGGCTTCTCCCAGTTGCGCGTCGCGTCAAGCATCATGTCGGCCCGCGCCTCCGATTCATGCGTTATGGTGCCCCTTGCCGCGGAGAGGACGATTTCCATCCGCCGGGCGACACTGGAGCGCACGTCGTCGCGATTCAGCCGTTCGCCCTCGATGGCGGCGGAATGCACTATTTCCGAGGACAGAGCTTCGCAGACGGCCTCCTGCTGCAAGTCAAAGCCGATTGCGCCAAGCCGCCCCGAGAACTTCCCAAGCATGAAGGAAGATTCGGAAAGACCAGACTCTATTTCGGCCGCATTCCATGTGAAGCAGGGCCAGTCTTTCAGTTGATGGATAAAGCGCATGTTTAATCTCCGCAAAATTTGCGGATATTATAGCATGTAATCTCCGCAAGCGTCAAGCCTCCCCCAGGCGACTTTTTGCCCAAGCGACGACTTTGGCGAGCATCCTTACGAGAAGATACGCGAGGCCAACGGCCAGTGCAAACGGCCAGATGTAAAGCCACCCCAATGAATACGCGAAGGCGACGGCGGCCCCGTTGTCAGGGTAGTCATGGAACACGGCGATTGACAGGAACATGCCGCCGCCGAAGATGAGCCAGCTCCATAGCGAAATTCCAAGAGCCCACAGCGCGCATTTCCAAAACGAGGAGAAAAGCCGGGGTCTGCGCCAATGCAGGGCGCAGATGGCGACCAACGGCCCCAGGATGAAAACGGACATGACGACATCCTTCCATGGGCTTATCAGCCAAATGGCGGTCGGGCCATCCTCGCCGCCGACTATGCCCCCGGGTTCGGTTTCCACCAGGGGCACAGCATCCTTGCCGCATCCTGCGCAATCCCAAAAGGACATGTCGTTTGTGGCGCCATCCGTGGGACACGCCACTTCAGAAGCAATCGGCTGCGACAATTCGACGCGGACGATGTCCTGGTGAAACGTCCGCCATGCATCGCGGATACTTGTGTAGGCGAGGACAACCATGCACACGCCAAACATGGCCGGAATTGCATCGAAAAGAAGCCGCCTCGCCTTCCCGGCCTTCCCATTCTTCAGCCCCGCCTTTTCCAAGATTGAGGCAAGTTCCCCCGGTTCCACGCCATGTCCGCTCCATCCGGGAACGCATGCGACTACGCCCGTGTGAGTCCATAGATACAGCGCGGCGTCATCAATGAGGAATTTTGAGAATTCATGCCATGGAGCCGTTGAGGTCGTTTCGCCTAGAGTCGTCGAGATTGCCTGGTCGGTGATTCGAATCTCCGCGAGATTTGTCTTGCGGGCTCGAAATGCGGAAATGAATCCCCGGCGCAACCGCCAATACTTGAGACAGACGGCAAGAAAAACAACGGCAATAAGAAATGCCCGCAAAATGCCATTTTCGCCATCATACTGGCTGTCGCACAGAAACCACGACACGCCGCGCGCCGCGACTAGAAGCCAGGCGAACCCGGCATAAACGAAACTGTTGCGGAAAGATCGCTGGAACGGGCGCATTGCCAACGCAACCATTTCGCTTTCGCCGATTTCACAGCTATACTCTAGTTCCATAAAAACAACCCTTCAATTACCAAATGGAAATCATGTCAATCCTGTCAAAACTCAATCTTCCTCCTTGCCATGCGCATTTAGGACTGCAGCAAGGACGATGGCCTCCTCTTGTGAGGATATTGACGAAAAGACGAATTCACCTTGCATGGGTGAAGGTGCCGCCTTCGGATTGAGCGCCGCACCAGGCACACCGCGTATGCCCGGAAAGAATCGTTCGCCCACATTGACGGCAGACCTGCGGCAATGTCTGCGTGGCATCCCGGCCATCAAGCCGGCCGTCCCGCATGTCAATTTCCCGGATCTTTGCCTCTAGATCCGCATCCGTCAATCCGGCTTTATCTTTGAGCAGCTCCCACATTGCATGGACAACCATGTAAAGGCGCTCCGCATTTCTCAGCGCAGTGTCTGAGGATATCGCGCTTTCATGCGCTACATCGCGGGCGCTCTGGGCATTCGCCTGGGCAACGAGGACTTGCGCATGTCCGATATCTGGGCTGAGTGGTATCATAATGGCTTTGGCTCCTTTGAAAAGACAAGTCAAGGTGTAGCGATATCGTGTCCTGCAGCGCGAAGGGCGGCAAGGGCGTGCTCGAAGTCCTCTGCCTTCGTGAGGATGTAGTCCGTGTCGAAGGTTGAAATGGCGAAGATGCCGACTCCGGCGTCGGCGAGGGTCTTCGAGAGGGCGGCGAGGATGCCTACGAGGGAGAAGTCAAGCGTTCCGGCGACGCGGAAGGCGCGCCAGCCATCGCTGCGGGCTGTCGTGCTTGCCGGCACAAGGGCCATCGGGCAGACGAGCGACTTCTCATCGTCCGTCACGCCGGTGAATACAAACGGTGCGCCGAGATCGACGCCGCCGTAGTCCGCGACCTTGCAGACGGAGAACGTTTGCGGTAGGACTTCAAGTTTCATGGGGCATTGGTCTCCTATCGAATGTAATGCACTGGTTGCCATGGTTCGGGCGCAAGCATCGCGACGGCGCGATGTATGTTCTTGTGGAGCCATGCGCAGGCACCGTTGGGACGGCTCTTCAGCACAAGCCCCCTGCGGTCGGGCGCGAATTCGGAGTATTCGGCGATGAAGGACGACTCTTCCGCCGCCGCGCCGGCGCGGGCGAGGAGGTTGTGGGAGGCGTCGCTGGGGTAGCCGATTGAAGGATGGTGGAGGCCGACGAGGAGGAAGGAACGGCCGTCAAACGAGTAGCGGAAGATGTCGTGCGCGACCTTTTCGGCCTTGCCGCATCCCAAGTCCCATGGGATGGCGTTCCAGACACGTGAACCCCATGTCACGACGACGTCCGGGCGGCATTCGCGAATGGTTGCCTTGAACGCCTCGATGTTGGCCGGGGCGTTGAAGTATTCGTCGTGCTTCTCGTCCGCGTCGCGGCCCTCCGCGCGTTGGAGGAAGTTCATGAATACGATGGAGTCCATGAACCGGGCGCGTTCCTCCATAGAGGTCGCCCGGCCGAAAACGGAGTTGATGAAGGTCGTGAAAGTCTTCTTCCAATCGCCTGAGTAGTTGTCCGAAAGATAGTCGCGGACGACATCCTGCGTGAAGACCGCGCACTCGGGATGCGCCTTTGCGTTGCCGCAGTCGCGGCATCCGTTCCCGCAGTAGTGCGACGCGCCCACGACCATGACGCGCTTGGGCAGAATCGAACCCCGGCCGCCATACAGCCGGCCGATCCAAGGGGTGAAGAAGGGAGAAGGCATATTCCGAGTTTCCTTTCAGCCGCAAAGGACGCAAATGACAAAAAGCATCAACGTCTATGCTTGTTACTGTCTGCAATTTGGCCGCCGCTGGCGGCCAAATTGCCTGGATGACTTCATTGTTGCCAATCATGTTGTTCGGCAGCAAGCCATCTTTCGCGTTCGTATCGTCCAATTTCAAATTGGCCGCCATTGGCTGCCAAATTAGTTCCCCCGCCCAACTTTCGTAGAATTGGCGCATACTGCGGATGTTTTTACTGCTAAACCCGCGCAATCCGGGCATTTCCCGCTGCAACTGGCGGCTGATGGCGTCGATGACGCCAGTTCCCCACCTCTCCGTTTTGGTCTTGCGTGAAACGTATTGGCCTATGCCAAAGTAGAGCGAAAGCATCTCGGCGTTGGCATTTGCGGCCACGCGGCTTTGCGCCTTGACGATGGCCGACTTGATTGCCCTCACGGCGGAGGCTATGTTTGCTGGAAGCGTATCCATGGAGTTACATCCTCAACGATTGCGCAACCATGATACCACAAATGCTTTCCTGACGCAAACTGGCAAACGACAGATTCAATTGTCGCGGCATCCGTTCCCGCAATAGTGCGACGCACCCACAACCATGACGCGCTTGGCCAGAATCGAATCCCGGCTGCCATACAGGCGACCGATCCAAGGGGTGAAGAAGGGGAATGGCATTGCTGTTCCCTGCTATCCTCTATATCTTAGCCCCGCATTCGGGGCAAAACTTCATGCCGGGGTTAAGTTCCGTTCCGCAGGTGGCACATTTGCGGGCAAGTGGTGAACCACATTCCGAACAGAATTTTGCCTTGGCAGATACTGAAGCGCCGCAGGCGGGACACGTCGGCACGTTCGCCAGTTTCTTCGCGGGTGTTTCTGAAAGCGAGGCAATTTGCTTTACTTCGGGGTCTGCGACCTCGACATCTTCGGTCTCCTCGATGTCATCGGCGATGGCTTTACCCTTGCGTTTTGCTTTGCCGTCAGCCGAGGAGAAGCCTGTCGAAACGATTACAGACAAGCTCTGCGCCAACGACGATAGGGCTTTGACATTTCCGCTTTGACTGGCATTTGCGCTCCCTGAAACTTGCCAAGTCTTGGCCTCCGCCTCCAGTTTCGCCGCCCTCTTGAATTTTGTGGACACCTCCCTTGAAACATTGGCGCTGATTTTCATCTCCACATGTTCCAGTTCGCGCCCTTGTTTCCTCGCTCGGACAATCGCCTGAACGACATCATCCGTCCAGAAGCCATCCTTCTCCAACTGAGGTTTGAGACTGTCAACATCCACGATTACAGCACAGTCGAACTTGACCTTGAATGCCTTCTGAACCTCCTGCCTGAATGCGCTGGTATCACCTCCTTCATCGTGGTATTCCCCTTTCGCGGACGCAACCGGCACATCCAAAGAAGCCCCATAATCGGAATCTTCATCGGCATCGTAGTTCTCGATAGACGTTTCATCGGCGCAAAGTTCAAGTTCCTTTACGCCGAGTTCCTGCAACGCCGCCGCATAGGCCTTGAAACGTTTCAGTAATTCCGATTGGAAGAGGTTTTCTAGAAGCCCGGATTCGGAAGGTCTGGAAACGCAATCAAACACCTCCTCACCAGAACGTTCAAGCCAAATGGAGAGGCTTTCTGGCTTTTCCTCCTTGAAGAAGGCGACCTCGTTCTCCGTCAAATCCCCATAGTATGATTTTTCGGAATCAAGGACATGGACAATCGGCATGTCCGCTTTGCCGATGCTGTCAATTTGACATTCCAAGTCGCAAAGGAGAATCTTCGCGATTTCATCGACGAAAACCAAAACGGTTTTTTCTTCTGCTTTCTTCATGGCTAATCCTCAAAAACTGCCAGCAAAACACACTCATTAATTAGGGGCGTAGAAATCTTCGACAAACTGAAACCGACCATCTTTGTGGAATAAGTCGGCAAAAACAACATTAAAATTCACATGGTCTGAAATCTGTTCAAATAGCCTTCCAAAAGTTGAATTCAATGCATATTCCATAGCCTCCTTGTGTTTTTCCATGAAAAGTTTTTTTGCCTTGTTCCGGTTCTTTTCTGGAATCTCGTCAAAATGTGTCGCAATCACAGTCCATTCCAATGTTGCAGGGGAAAGCGCCTCTGCGAAATAATCAGACTCCGCGTTTTCAAGACTTTCCGCATCGAAAACACCATCATATAGGCCAAGTTGGCTTATTCTTAAAAGCACACGCCAAAAGAACAAAAATTGTGCGAATAACTTCTGCAAGACCGACTCGCCATCCTGCATAAACTGCTTCAGATTGACAAGGAAACACGGGAAGTCAAGTTCGCCTGGTTTCAAATACTTCTTTGCGATTTTTATCATTCGTTGAGGCTCCAAAGGATCAGGCCCCAAAAGAATGACTTCCGTATCAATGACATCACCTTCATCGTCTTCTCTTGAAAAGGATCTCTGCCACACATCAGCATAGTCCTTCGCATGGGGGAATCCATCCACATAATCGTTAGTGCAGGCAAGTGCAGCGAGTAGTTCATGCTTCCCCGACCCTTTGTCACCGAAGATAATCCATGTATTTTTTGCATGCTTTTTGCTAGGCTCAACAAGGCCCGAAACAGCCCCGCCCAGATCCGAAAGCATATTGCCCCAATCTGAAACGACCTCGCCAACTAATTTAGTGATTCCCATGATTAGTTCCTCCATTATTGCAATTCAAAAGAATACTCAAGAGTCAAAACGCGATGTTCCCATAGGGTCTGTTCTTTCTCAAACTCCCCCTGGAGGTCTCCGCTGATAAGACCATACGTCATGGCAGCGTTGAAAGCAGATTGGCACTTCTCCTTGACCTTGGAAGTCAATTCAATGGTCACTTTCCCTGTTTTCCCTCCATGCAACAGGTTCTTTTGAACTTGCTCTAGCAGTCTGCCGAAGTTTTGTACCATAAAGTCATTGCCGTATAGGCACGATGCCGCGAATCCATAATCAGGATCCGTTTTCTCGCTTGTGTCGCTGATTGTGAATTTTGTTCGCGCCTCGGACAAGAATTCTTCTTGCGACGAATACTCCGCTACCCCATTGCCCCCCTTGGCTTGCGCACGACCTTTTAGAATGCGTTTCCGTGTTCGTTCATCAATGTTGACCTGCTCACCAGAAACGGAGATGGAAAGGTTTGCAGCACCAATGTTTGTGAGAAAATCACGAATCCTAGAACCAAGGGCAAAAAACTCCGACTTGAAGATTTGCGGTGAAAGTTGGTGATAACAAATTCTGTTATCGCCCTTCCCTGTCAACCCGCTTTGCTTTACCACAATTGTTTCGTAAGGCACATTCAGCACCTCGAGCGCCCGCAACTCCTGCTCGTCAAAGCGAGCGTTGGATTCTGGGCGTTCCTTGAAGTAAGGCACAACGCCTTTGCTTTCCGCAATTTTGGAATCTTCCCCATGCATGCGGGTAAAGACTTCCCATTCCACAGGGTCTTCCATTACGATGACGACATCATTGTTCATTTACAATTCTCCCAATTCATCTACCTGAAAAAGACTCGATAGACAATCCACGCCAGGGCCAACGCCACGGATATTTTGAAGACACGTATAATCCGGTTCAAGGGGCTTCCGTGCATGGCCTCCTTTATTGCATTTCGCAAATCCGTAAGGCGTCCATCGGGGACAGATATGGCCATGTCGCCGAAAAAGGACATCAATCCACCGATGATGTCATTCACATTGTTTTCGCCAAATTCCCCGATAGTTTCCGCGCACCCAAACGCAAGGCGGGTGCGGCCTTCTGGCGAGCGCTGCTCCAGAAGAATTTTAAACGCCATGCGCTGACGCAGGATCCCGGACTGCGCAACGGCAACCCCTCGCGAATCGACATCGCTTGCACATTCGCATTCAGAGAGATGGGCCAGAATTGCACCTTTCTTTTCCTTTGAGACGGGAGTCGGCTCTTCGCCATCCACCGAGACAAAAACATCGAATTCATTTGTTTCGAAGTTCTCCGTGTAAAAATACAGTTTCATTACGCGCCTCCCTTATTTATGAAGCCTCTTGAGTGTGTTCATTAGCCAAGTGCAGAGTTTTTCTCGATCCTTGTCTTCCGACAGTTCAAAGCATTCAATGCAATCCTCATAAAGACAGCGGAACTTCCGCTTCTTTTTTGCAATGTCCCTTGCTACGTCTGCAAGTTGTTCCGTATCTGTTATTGCCCCCCGCTGCCCCTTGTGTGTCCCGATTATTGCATAGCCACAACGCCCCTCGTCATAGCACTTTTTGAGAATTGGGCATTTTGAACCCTTCCCAAATCTGTTTTCGATATCACAGACAAACATTGCCAAGCGAGAAGCTGTTGCATCGATCATAGTCTGGTCAAGTTTGCGCAAATCAACAACCAACAACAAGAGGAAGTATTCGGCTTTATTCTTTTCAAGATACTTCACGCTTGCCTTGATCAAATTGATCTTGTTGTCTTCATCCCCACCGGAGTCGATACAGGCTATCAACTTGTTTCCCAGCGGTGTCTCCTGACCGCCAAGGGCCATTTTCTCAATATCAAGCCCCACACCAGATCCTGAACGACTTGGATTGAACTTCTCCCCGCGCAGAGCCGATAGCGATTCCGTCTTACCCGTCTGTTTGCACCCCATAAGGAGAACGACATCTCTGTTGGGATCGCCACTCATCCAATCAATAAAAGCTGCGGTAGCAACTCCAGCCACTATCGCGGCGGCAGCAATTGTTAGTATTGTAAGTATCATTGTGTCACCTCCTTGTGTTCTTTCGAAATGTCCTCGCCAGTACCATCCAGCAGTCTAAATTGGAATTTACCCCGTTCGCCTTTTCCCTCTTGGAAGATCGCTATCAAGTACCATTCCTCTGATTTTCCTCCTTCTTCAAATGTTCTTATTCCTTCCTGCGCAAGCTCAACAAATGTTTCATTTTGGCAAATGAAAACCTTGTTCTTGCACTTTGCTTGAATGAGTTTCTCAAAATCATATTGCAACTCGTGTTTTGAATATGACCACTCCGATTCAAGAACCAACGAAAGCGATTTTAGATGATTATCTTTCTCCCTATACAAAGTCAAATCATAAAGCCATTCAGGATAGCAATCGGGAAGTTTTGAATGGCTGAAACAACTGCTACAGCAATAATCATCTTTTGACCTCATCTTCGAAATTTTAGACAGTATCTCATGTGTCCATTCTTGATCACGGTGGTGTGATATGGTCAATTGTTCGCAGGCATCGTCAATTGCCTTGCGAATATCGATAAAAAGGCGTTCTCGTTGTTCGCGCATTTGGTACTCCTTATGTCTCTTTGCCTCTTCGTCGTAGATCTTGCCCACCCGGGCAAGGGCGACGTAGGCGGAAATTGGTGTGGTGATGGTGTCGCGGATGGCGGTGGGGATGGACGCACCATAGACGAGTTCGAGAACTTTCAACAAGGTCTCGCGCTGTTCCTCTGTCGCGCCAAGGTCGCGGACGAAATCAGTCTCAAACGAAACGGCATCCTCTTCGACACCGAATGTTCCGGCCACGAGCGCCACGATGCGGAAGAACTCCTCCGGCAGAAAGGTTGAGACTTCCCGCCGGTACCATGGCGGCCTTCTCGGCAAGCCGACACCCTGCGCCATGCCCGGCGCAGGGGCTGCCCGCCTTTGCGCTCTTTGCGGCTGTAATCCCGGCAACATCGGTTCGTTCACGGCAGTTTTTCCCACGCGACCCAGCGCGGGCAGGAATACAAGGCAGTCTTTGTGCTGCGGACGGATGGGCAATTGCCCCTGGTTTCACATTCGACCTTGAAAGGCTTCTGGCCCCAGAAGGTAATCTTGCGCTCCCCCTCCCACCAGCGGCAGGTTCCGCACTTCTTGTCAGTCAGGTTTACTTGCATTGCTTGTTCTCCTCGTTGTGCTGATAGGATTGCCCCGCGTCATCCGGCGCCATGGTTCTCCTAAATTGTTATTCGCGTTTCCCCCTCGAAATCTTACACCCACGGCCAGACACGAAATGAGACAGTAAAAGAAAACCTCTCGTCATGTCTCACGAGAGGTCCTGAGATTTACCTTGAATGGAACACGAAGAGAGGTCGGCGCTACGCGCTTCCTCTGCAATGTGCCGCCATTCGTTGAAATTCTCAGGTTTCTCGTGACGACCGCTTTGCAGCGTTGTTTAGATTGTCAAAAGGTTAGGTCGTTAGTGGTTAGTTTGTTCTCCGTTGGTTGTGGCGCGACAGCCGCCGCACCAAGAAAAAAGTGACGAGAAAAGAATACTAAAAGGCAGATCAGGTGTCAAGGGGTCATGGCAAATGATTAAATCCTCGAAAGGACTCTTCCCGCCATCCGTCCTATATGCCTCGACATTGAACATCGTGCCAATTATTCTACCACATCGCGGGCGAGTCCTGCGCATTCTCGGCGCTTGTTGTCAGTCGCATAGCTCTATCTCTGGAAATCTGCCAGTCTGTTTGTGGACTACAAAGAAACCCCGCCTTTGCCTGCTTTCCTCTCATGCCATAATCGCAAAGCGCTTCTCATGGGCAAGGAGGGCGATTTTGTTGTTCATGCCGCCGCCATAGCCGACGAGGGCGTTGTTCGCGCCGATGACACGGTGGCAGGGGATGATGATGCAGATTGGATTCCATCCCACGGCCCCTCCGACGGCCTGGGCCGACATCTTCGCAAGACCGCGCTTTTGGGCGATGTTCGCCGCAATGGAGCCGTAGGTGGTTGTCTGCCCGAAGGGGATGGCAAGCATCTCATCCATCACGTCCTTGCGGAAGGGCGTGAGGCCGTCGATGCGATAGGGAGGCGTGAAGTCCGGCTGACGGCCGGAGAAATAGCAATCCAGCCAGCGGCGCGTCTCGCGGAAGATCGGCAAGTCGCATTCCCCGCAATCGCTGCGCATCGACTCGGCGAAATGCAATCCCGTCAGCACCTTCCCGTCAGAAATCATCACCATGTCTGAAAAGCCGGCGGGAGTGCCGTATTTGCAACTGAAAGTCATCGTTCGCCTTGCTCTCGCGGCATCCACCTGTCGGCCTTGCGCCTTGTCATGGGGTGCCATGGCGGCGGGGATCAGGGTTCGATAGAGGCCAGGGCGCTTGAGATGGCGCGGGTGGCTTCCGCGGCAGTCGGGCGCGCGCCGCCATTTGTCAGGACGGGAACGGATGGAGTGGCATCGGAGACCTTGACCGAACCATCCGGGGCCACGGAGATAATTCGGATGGCGGCCTTGAAGAACCAGGCGCCTTCGCTCTTCTCCAGGCGGAAGCGCTCGATCCAGGCATCGACCGTCGTCCGGGCGCCCGAACGCGGGGCGACGGATGCGTCGCAGACGATGGCGTCCGGGCGAACGGCGGCGAGGCGGGCGCGAAGGAAGGCGCCGACAACCGCCTCCGTCGAGAGGGCGAGTTCTCCATCGGTGAGATGACCCGTCCGGCCAGTTTCGACGTCGGCGGTGCGGATCTGGCGGCCGGTGGCCTCTTCCGAAGCGCGGACGCGGCAGACTACGACAAGGTTTTCAGAACCTGGCGGCATTGTCTTCGCCGTGGCCACAGGGGCGTTGGGCAGCGCCACGTCATAGCGCGGCGCGGCCTTCTTCGACTCGGGGAAAACGGAGACGCAGCCCGCGAAAAGAAGGGCCAGCAGTGCGGGAATGGTTGTCTTGGCTGTTTTCATGGCATGTTCTCATTGGCCGGTTTCTGGAAAAGCCGGCCTGGGTCGTCGCGAATGGCGTCCAGAATTTCCGCCAGGTTCTTGGAGACGCGGGAGAGATCGTCCAGCGTGTTTTCAAGGGGAATGCGCAGGCCGGCGACAGTGCCGTCGGCATTGTCGATGAGCGAGGAGAGGCGCGTCATGAGGTTGGTGGCGTCGACCTTGAGGTCGGAGAAGCCGTGGATTTCCTGCGCGACGTTCTGGACGACATCGGTGAGCGTCTTGGCTAGGCTCGGCGCCGTAGGGATGTAGAGGTATTCGGTCTTCCAGGGAACGGGGAGCGCCGGTCTGCCGGGGTCGTCATAGTCGAGATCGACATAGACGAGGCCGGTGATGCCCTGGCTCTTCATGTGGGCGCGGAGGCCGTCGGAGATCTGCTTCTCCAAGAGTTCCGCAAATGCCTCCTGATCTGGAAGGTCGGAGGTGTCTATGGCGAAGACGACGCGTGCGTAGCGGATCGCCCGCCGGAGATCGGCCGTCGAGGTGCCCGGCAAGGCGTCTTCCGGCCTGTAGTCGGCCATCGCGAATGTGACGGACTTCACCGTGCCGACGGGTATGCCGCGATACTTGACGGCGGAGCCCTCGGAGACGCCCTGGACGGTCTCCTCGAGGAATGTCTCCAGAAGAAGTTCGCGCTTGCGCATCGAGCCGGAGCCCATCAGGATGACGGCGACGGCGGCGAGGAGAATCGCGGCGCAGATAAAGGCGCCGATTTTGACATAGGATGATTTACGCATGGTCTGGAGGCTTTCGTTCTGGCGTGCGGTTGAAGAAGGCCCGCACGGCCTGGTGGGGGCTGTTGTCGCGGAGGAAGGCGGGCGCGCCCTCGTCCAGGACGGAATGGGTGGCGCGGTCCAGGAAAACGGCGCGGTCTGCGATCGCGTAGATGGAGGCGAGCTCGTGCGAGACAAGGACGATCGTTGTTCCCCGTTCTTCGCGGATTCGCAGGATGAGGTCGTCGAGTTCGGCCGAGGTGACGGGGTCGAGGCCGGCCGACGGCTCGTCGAGGAAGAGGATGTCGGGGTCCAGCGTGAGCGCCCGCGCGATGGCCGCGCGCTTCTGCATGCCGCCCGAGATTTCCTTCGGGAGGAAGTCGGCGAAGTCGAGGAGCCCGACATCGCGGAGCTTTTCGCGCGATATGCTCTCTATCTCCTCAGGCGTGCGGGCGGTGAGGGTTTCCTGCGGGAGTGCGCAGTTTTCAAGGAGCGTCTTCGAGCCGAAAAGCGCCCCGTTCTGGAACATCACGCCGATGTGGCGCAGGAGTGCGGGGTTTTCGTCGGGTTCCCGGCCAGCCTCCGCGAAGACCTGCCCGAGGATGCGCACGCTGCCCGCAAGCGGCGGAACGAGCCCCACAAGGGTGCGCAGCACGGTGCTCTTCCCGCATCCGGAGCCGCCGAGGAGGACGAATATCTCGCCTCGCCTGATGCGTAGGTTCAGCCCGCGCTGGACGGCGCGTTCGCCATAGCCCACGGAGAGTCCATCGGTTTCAATCACGTATGTCGGGTTGTCTGGCATGGCGTGCGTGTCCTAGGCTCCGAGTGCGCTTGAAACGAGGGCGAATATTCCGTCCGCCGCGATGAACAGGACGAGGGCGCTGACCACGGCCGAGGTCGTCGCCTTGCCTACGGCGTCGCTCCCCGCGCCAGTCTCAAGGCCGCACCGGCAGCCAGTGGCGGCGATGAGGATGCCGAAGACGACGCCCTTGGCAAGCGTCGTGGCCAAGTCTCCGGCCGAGCAGAAGGCGAAGGCGTTGGTGAGGAATATCCTCGGCGAGTAGCCGAAGATCGCCAGCGTCAGGTAGCCGCCGAAGAGGCCGGCGAGGTCTGCGAAGAGGGAGAGGAGCGGCAGCGCGAGCGCGCCCGCCGCAATGCGCGGCAGCGCGAGGTGGCGGACGGGGTCGATGCCCATCGTCCGCATGGCGGCGATTTCGTCGTTCACCACCATCGTGCCGATTTCAGCCGCGAAGGCCGACGCCGAGCGGGCGGCGAGGACAATGGCCGCGACGATGGTGCCGAGTTCGCGAATCAGCGCCAGCCCGATGAGGTTGGCCACATAGATCTCAGCGCCGAACTTGTTGAGCATCGTGGCGGACATGTAGGCGATGATGAAGCCCAGTAGGAAGCCCACGAGGAGGGTTACGGGAACGGCCTCAGCCCCCGCCCGCAGGAAGACCGCGCCGAAGTCCGGCAGCTTGAATGAGCGGGGGCGGGCGATGCCGCAAGCGACAGCCGCCACGACGCGCCCCAGGAACTCCAGCGCGTCGCGCAGCGACTGTGCCGCGCCCACTGCCGCGCGGCCGGCGGATTCAAGAAACCCCGCCTTTTCCTGCCTTTCACCCATGCAATAATTATATCAAAACTATGCCGCCGAACGGCGGAAGTCGCGGGCGATGGCGATGTAAATCGAAATCTGGCTGAAGACCTCGCACGCCGTTCCGGGAATCGAGCCGGAAAGCATGTCGTAGGCGAGCCACAGCAGGCTCGCGATGGCGAGCAGGAAGCGGGCGAAGCGGACATGAGCCGTCCACAGGGCGTAGCAGCCGATGCACTGCGCCGCAGTGGAAAGGAGCAGCCTGGGGCCCTCGCCCTGCGCGACCCCCGACCAGACGGCGGCGGCGACGCAGAGCGCGCCGAACAGCCACGGCCAGAACGGGCGGGATGCCCAGGCGCGTTCGCCCCGCTGCGAATAGACGCTTCCGCGCACAAGCCCCAGGAGGTTGAGCAGCCCGCCAGTCCACGCGCCGAGAAGCAGCAAATGCGTCGTCCAGAAAAAGCTGCCCACGGCCTGGCGGAGCGCGATGCTCCGAGTCGTCCGCGCCTGATAGCTCAGGCAGGTGACGACCAGGGCAATCAACCCCAGTCCCTGCGCGACGGGGTGTTCCGCGACCAGCCTGACGATTTCGTTCCAAAGCGCACTCATTCTACAAGGAGTTCCGCCCCTTTGCGCCAAGACGGCAAACCAAGTCGTCCAGAGTTCCTACAACATCGTCGAACAACTTGTACATCAGCTCCGGCTCGTCAAATTCCGGAATGAAGGCTATGACCCTCTTCCCCGCGCCGGCCATCCATCCGGCCTCGGTGTGGGCGCTGCGGCCGCAGGGCAGGACGAGGACGCAGACCTCCGCGCCGCTCATGGCCTCCAGGTCGGCCGCGAACTGCCGCTCGGCCAGCGGGTGCCGCAATCCATCGGCATACTGCGCGAAAGTCCAACGGGGGGCGTTTTCATCGATGTCCGTCCAGCGGAAACCGTTCCCGCCATGGGGCGGGTTGCGGAAGTCATAGACGTCGTGGCCCTCCATTTTGAGGCGTCGGACGACCTCGGGGTAGTATTTGTTCCTCCAGCTGGAGGCGACATAGATGCGTGCCATTTCGGTGGAATATTCTACCAAATCCCCTCCCCGGTTTCGAGCGGGGCATAGCCGCGCTCGGCCATCAGGGCGTTCCAGGCTGCGGGTAAAACGATTTTGATGGTGACGAATCCGCCACCGGGCAGGCACAGTTCCTTGTTTCGCGAGGAATCGCCCGTGACGATGAAGGCGCTCTTGCCCGGAGCCATCGCCGGAACGGTCTCCAGGCGTTCCCTTCCCGTCCAGGCAAGCCACGGAGGAGTCGCCGTCTCCTCCGCGCCTTCCTTCTCCGCCACCCTCCGTTCGTGCTTTTGAAGGGAGTATCGCCTTGAGTCGAACGCGCTGCCGGGATTGCCCCAGTAGTTGGCAAAGGCGCGCTGTCCAAGCGGGATTCTCGCGGCATCCTCCACTGCGCGGCAGAGGGCGTCCTTGGAGGGGTAGGCCTTCGCAAGGTCCCGCGCCACCCCTTCCGTAACCAGGAAGACCCGGTATGTGCAGGGCATCCCGCTCGCCAGCGCCATCTGCGATTTTTCAACGGCATCCCAGGCAATCATGTCCTTGATGCGCCCCGCATCCGATGTGGCGGGCACGAGGTTGTTGCCCCAGTTTATCGCCGAGGCCGCAGTAAGCGTTGAATCGCCAGGGGCATATCCCTGCTGCACATGCCAGGGCTGCCAGCCAACCCTGCGCGCCGCCTCCTCGTCCTCGACAATGCACCACGGCATCAGGTAACCAAATGTCCCCATGCGGTTCTCCTTCACGCGGTAGCCGCCCAGGTTGAGCATGGCAAGGTTGATGAACCGCCCGAGGACGGCGTTCTTCGGCTCGGAGATCTCCCCCTGCCCGCAGTCGAAACCCAGCTGCCGCGCCACCGGGCCGTTGAGCCAGCAGTAGGGCGTCCAGGCGTGGGTTGAGGAGAGAGTCCGGCGGAAGTCTCCGGCCTTCATCGCCTCCGCGAAGGCAAGTAGAACCGGCATGAACTCTGGCGGACACCCCGCCATCACGCCGTTTGCGGCGACATGCCGCACCGTCACCTCGCGCTGGGCTGGCGGAATCGCGCCGAGGGAATGGCCGGGTGGCAGATCCGTGAACTTCAGGAACTCGGCCACGACCTCCTCCGTAGGCGGGATGATTGGCAGGCCATCCGTCCACCCCGAATCAAGAAAGACGCGCTGCACTTCGTCGAAGCTCCCCAAAAGCAGGGAATCCTCCACCTCACCCGCCGCCTTGTCCACTTCCAATTTTGCATTTTCGCTTTTCAATTTCATATTTCCCGTCAGTCCTGCCTTGACCTGCGGCCAAAGGACATTGCGCGTATTTGCCAGAAGTTCCTCGCGGGTGTGGCTGGCGAAGGCGCCGGGGTATTCCGCCACGCCAAGGGTCGCCAACCCCGCCGCCCTTGCCGTGGCCTTCGCCTGCTTCACGAATCCAGGCGCGGCAATCATGACGGACGGAATCCCAAGCGCCTCGGCGGCTATGCACGAGCCCGTCTCTTTTGGAGTGCATAGACCGCACCCGCCATTCCCCGATATGACCGCATCGACCTTGAACTCGCGCAGCCGCCGCTGGAAAGCTTCTTTCTCCCGCCGCACGACGCCCGGGCGGGGCCATGGCCCCGCCGAGCCGATTTCATCCAGGAGATAGACCTTCGCCGTGGGGAACTCGGCGAGAATGAGGCGCTTCAATTCGGGATGCGTGACGTTCGCCATGAAACTCCCGCCGACAAGCGCGATTGTCTTGCCGGCCAGAGTGTCGAGACGCGGCGCTGCGGGCATCGGCGCGACGGCCGCCTCGGGAACAGGCGAAACGACGCGGAACATCCCCTCGCCCGCCGTTGGCAGCGGACAGAATCCGTCATCGCATTCCTGCGCGAATGTGCCGATTGCGAGCGTCGCAGTTGCGACAGCGGTTGCGATTATCCTAGCTGCCCTGTTCATTGCCTTACCCTTTCATACTATGGGCGGCATCATTGCCGTCCACTAACAAGAACGCAATCCCCGCCGAAAATCTACATGAGTTTTCCGTATTGGGTTAGTGATTCGTGGGCGAGCCTTCCCATGAATGGGGAGCGGAAGTCGCGGCATTGAGGCGGCTGGCTTGCAGGAGCGATGTTGCTGTCGCCAAAGGGTCATGGCGACATTGGCCCTTGAGTCTTCGGCGATG
>JAEEGL012382181.1_pt1 | contig 42443 bp, 36 predicted proteins | sample 9134231 | NCBI WGS metagenome assembly JAEEGL01 (sample SAMN16246548, study PRJNA631951) | gut metagenome | biome: gut microbiome; feature: rumen; material: fiber-attached | host: Bos | place: Iran: Karaj | collected 2018-10 | reverse complement strand
TGTATGGGTAAAGTCGGCTGGAAGTTTGCAGGATGCAAACAAAGTGGCGGAACTATGCGGTACGGGAACAAAAGCATTACAGACCGCTCCTACTGATGGAACTGCTAACCTTTCTTCTGTATCTGCCCTCACCGACCAACGAGATAACCAAACCTATGCTATCGCTAAACTAGCTGATGGTAAATGCTGGATGATAGAAAACCTCAGGCTAGACAGCCAATACACAGTAGGAAACAACCAAACTAACCCATCAGTCACCAATGCCTCCCTATCTCAAGGCTATGATCCTAGCTTCATTGGTCTAGCTGGGCCAGAGACTGCTGACTTCACGGACTCCACTACGCCAAACAGCCTATATACTACCGAAACTGGTGTAGAAGGTAAGAATACCATCTCTGGTGATAAACAAGGCTATAGATTCCCGCGCTACAATAACGATAACACTAGCCAAAGAGCAGAAGACACCACTAATACTGAAGTAAATACATATAGCTATGGCAACTACTACACCTGGCATGCAGTAATAGCTGATACCACACACTACACTAGCGGAGACCACAACACTACTTCTATCTGTCCTACTGGCTGGCATATACCTACCGGAAACACAAGAGGAGAGTACAACACTCTTAATACCAATGTAAACTCTGGCGCTACTAGCACAAGCACTGGTCTGAGACGCTATCCTACTAACTTCCTCTACTCTGGCTACTTCGGTACTTCGTCAGCTAGCGGTAGGGGTAGATACGGCTACTATTGGTCCTCCTTGGCGAGCAATGCTGGCGGTTCGTCCAGTCTGTACCTGTCTAGTGCAAGCGTCAGTTCGGGTGTGGGTAGCGAGCCTAGGTACTACGGCTACTCTGCTAGATGTGTAGCTGGTCAGTAGTAGGTCCCTCTTATTTAGCCAAAACAAATCCATATTATATATTTAGTTTGTTGATTTGCGTATATAGACAATAGCTAGCCTTAAAAAGCAAGTAAACCTGTAGGGTGTTGCTTTTGGCCGCCCTAGTAGTTAGTCTTACTTAAGCCATGAATAGCCAAAAGTGTGATAATATAGTTACATGGCAAAAAACTTAGTGATAGTAGAGAGTCCAGCCAAAGCGCACACGATCGAGAAATATCTTGGAAGTGATTTTAAAGTGCTGGCATCCGTGGGGCACATTCGGAAAGACACTAAGGTAGATAAAACAACCTTTGATGTGACCTATGAGGTAGACCCAGGGCATAAATCTATCATCACTGAACTCAAAAAAGAAGCAAAAGCCGCCGAACGTATCTGGCTAGCGACCGATGAGGACCGCGAAGGAGAATCAATTTCTTGGCACCTTTGTGAGGTGCTGAAGCTACCGAAAGATACGGCGCGGATTACTTTTCATGAGATTACAAAACCAGCCCTAGAGAACGCAATTAAGCATCCTAGAACCGTAGATATGGACATGGTGGCCTCCCAACAGGCCAGGCAGACACTTGATATGCTAGTAGGCTATGATTTATCCGACATTGTACGAAAAAAGGTTCCGGGCGCCATCTCGGCAGGGCGCGTACAATCGCCAGCACTTAGGCTGATTGTAGAGCGCGAGAAAGAGATTGAGAAGTTCGATAGCAAGTTTTCGTTCAAGGTGACCGGAGATTTTGCCACCACGAAAGCAGGTTCGTCGGCGGGTGACGCCGCTGGGGGGACCCCCGCCCGAGCCCTTGCGAGGGTGGGGGAAGCTGCGGCGGCAGGACCCGCCGAGAACTATTCTTTCACGGCAACCTATGACGGTAAAGCACCGGAGACTGAAGATGAAGCTAGAGTTTTGCTCGAATCTTTGTCGCGTTCCGATTTTGCTGTAGCAGATGTCGAAGAGACGGAAGGGACTAGAGCGAACCCGGTGCCATTTACGACGGCAGCGCTCCAGATCGAAGCAAACAGCAAACTTGGGTTTTCGTCTAGAACCACCATGTCGGCGGCGCAGGGGCTTTATCAGGCCGGTTTGATTACCTATCATAGAACCGATTCGCTTAACTTGTCTTCACAAGCAATTACGGCGATTTCAAAGTACATCGAGACCACATTTGGTAAAAACTATTTAAAAGTAAGGCATTTTAAGACTAAAGATGCCCAGGCGCAGGAGGCCCACGAAGCAATTCGCCCTACCGATGTGACACGCATGACAGCAGGGAAGAATGATTACGAGAAACGTCTTTATCAGCTGATCTGGTCACGCACCGTGGCAACCCAGATGGCAAGCGCTAAGGTCGCTAAGACTACAATCCATATAACCGCAAAGGAGCCCGAAATGGCTTCTCTCGGGGCGCGTCCGGCCACACGAAAGCCACGGGCGGCCGGCGCTACTACTCGCGCTGCCGCGCTCCGTACCCCCTTCGATAAGCCATTTTCTGGCTCCTTCGTGGCCAAAGGGGAAGTAGTGGTCTTTGATGGATTCCTCAGAGTATACGGGAAGTCAAAAGATACTGAGCTGCCAAAGGTAGCAAAAGGCGACAAGCTGCAATATCTAAAAATCACCGCTAAGCAGACTTTCGCAAAGCCGCCGGCGAGATACACTGAAGGCTCTTTAGTGAAAAAGTTAGAGGAACTAGGAATCGGACGACCTTCGACTTATGCGTCGATTATGACAGCCATTCAGGCGCGTAAATACGTCGAAAAAGGCGAGTCTGAAGGTGAAGAGCGTGATGTAGTTCTACTATCAGTTACCTCTTCTGATTCATCATCGGTGGGTGGCGCCGCTGGGGGGACCCCCGACGGAGCCTTAGCGACGGTGGGGGAAGCTGCGGCGACAGGACCCGCCGAGGATGAATTAGAGTTAGCACACCGCATTAATAGAACCACAGTTAAAGAGAAGTTTGGAGCTAATAAGGGCAAACTTATTCCAACTCCGATTGGCGAGCTTGTTTCTGGGTTTTTGACTGAAAATTTCAAGAATATTGTGGATTATAAGTTTACCGCAAATATCGAAAAGGACCTAGATTTGGTAGCCGATGCGAAATTAGAGCGCGTCAAGATGCTCCGGGACTTCTACGGACCTTTCCGCGATACCGTACTAATCGCGAACGGCGTAGAGCGATATAATAATGCGCGCTTGCTTGGGCATCATCCGGATAACGGTAAACCGATTTACGCCAAAGTAGGGAAGAGGGGTGGCTTCATCCAGCTTGGCGACAACGAGAAGGAAGCCAAGGAAAAACCGGTTTTTGCACCACTACCGAAGCGAAAATCAGTCAAAACTGTGACCTTAGAGCAAGCTTTGAAGCAATTAGCATTGCCTAGCCTGCCGCGTTCACTGGGGAATGCTCCGGACGGCACAGAACTGATTGCTGCAAATGGGCCATTTGGACCATACTTAAAAGGCGGAAAGTACAACATTCCGATGAAAGATTTTGACCCTTATACCGTCTCCCTGGAGGAGGTACTGCCGCTTTACCAAGCCAAGGTGGACTCAATTATCGCAGATTTTGGTGAGATTATGATTATAAACGGCGCCTATGGACCCTATGTAAAGGGTCCCGGGAGGCGCAATAATGCCAAAATACCAAAAGATATCGATCCAAAGAAGCTTACTCTAGAGCAAGCCAAAAAGTTGCTCGAAGAAAAGCCTAAAACTAAAGCCAAATCTAAAACTCGCCGCGGTAGTCGTGGTAAGAGGAAAACTACAAAGTAGCACATCCTATACATTTAGTAACGTTATACCGCATACGAACGAGCATTGAGCGAACCCGATAAAAATAATTCTTTCACGGGTCGAGTACGAAACTGCTAATTTCGGCGCAGACCCGCCTGAAAGAATTATTTTTATCGGACGTGAAGCGAACGGCGAGCGAGGATGCGGTATAGCGTTACTGAACGGATAGGATGAAGAAAAATATCATACCTAGTCGCTCAAACCGGAATAATGCTAATGTTTTTACATTTTTTTTCGCAATTGTAAAATTTGTGCTACAATAATTGGAGAAGATTTAATATCCATAGTTGACATCCTTGTAGACTTATGGTATTATGATTAAAATTACTAATTTTAACAGATGTAAAATAAGGAAGAAACTAATGGATCAAAATGCCGAAATCCTCAAAAATGCAATTGCCGGAAGCCTAAAAATCATCGAGCAAGATCGTGAGCGAGAGATTATTTCGCGTCGTTTTGGGCTGAATGGTAGGAAAGAGACCCTTGAACAAATCGGTGAGATGTTGTCTATTACGCGCGAACGCGTGAGGCAACTTGAAAAAGCAATTTTAATCCGTCTCCAAATTTCTGCCGAGGAAGGCCAAATTCCGGAGCTAATGGCGGCCGAAAAACTCTTGGTACGCAATCTATCCGAAATGGGCCGCGTCGCCATCCTGACAGATCTCGCTGACAAGTTTTACGGCCGAAAGACTTCCGCCTCCGAAAGGACGGGTCTTTATTTTTTGGCAACCTTTTCGAAGAATCTAACTATTATCGAGGAGAACGATCGCTATAATCCCGCGATTGGAATTGCCGAGTATGGCGATAGCCGTAAGATTAGGGAGCGCGTAGATGAAATCGTAAAGATCATCAAAGATAATAAACAGCCAATGACAATTGAGGAGCTTGATGCGAAGTTAGATTACGAACACCCGGATTATATTAAGGCAACTGCTTCAGTTTCTAAACTAATTGCGACGCTAAATAACTTATATGGTCTCGCCAAGTGGCCATCTGTTAATCCTAAAAACATTCGTGACAAAATTTTTGTCATTTTAGAAAGCGAGAAACAGCCAATGCATTTCTCGGAAATCGCGAAGCGAATTAAAGAGTCTAATTTTAAGCGCAAAAATGTCACAGTACAAGCTATCCATAATGAGCTGATTAAGGACCCCCGTTTTATCTTGATTGGACGCGGTATTTATGCGCTGTCGAGCTGGGGCTACAAAAAGGGAACTATCGCCGACATTATCACATCTATTCTAACGAAGTCCGAAGAACCTCTCACTCGGGAAGAAATCGTCAAACGAGTCTTAAAGGTTCGTAAAGTAAAAGAGACAACTATTCTCTTAAATTTACAGAACAAAAAGCTATACAAAAAAGTCGATAAGAATCTTTATACTTTAGCGTAATTATGGTATAATATATAGTATGGAACATATTATACGTTTTGTTTTAATGCCAATTGTCTGGATTCCAATAGTAGCAATTCTGGCATTCTTGACGTATCGCAACTATAAAAAACTGAACAGAATTAAAGTTTTAAATGTAGATTCGGTACTTCTAATGCTCGAAATCCCACGCACCAATGACAAAAAAGAGCTGGCGGCAGAGCAGCTTTTCGCATCTTTGCATGGCATCCTGAGAGACCGTAGCGAACTTAAAAACTCTGGCGGGGTACAGGAGCACTTGTCGTTCGAGATCGTATCGACGGCGGGACAGATTAGATTTTATGTGTGGGTACCGAAAATTTTACAGAATTTCGTAGAGGGGCAGATTTATTCGCAGTACCCGACAGTCCAAATCCACAAGATGACTGAAGACTATGTCGATGATAGGGTAAACTATCCAGTAAATTATAGTGCCGAGCTAGGGTTAGTCGACAATGAGGTTCTCCCTATTAAGACCTTCGATAACTTCGAGGTGGACCCTCTGGCCGGGATTACCGGGACATTGGCGAAACTCAGTCCAGATCACTCCGAGGAGCTTTGGATTCAAATTTTGACGCGCCCTATTCCGGATGACTGGCACAAGAGTACGACCGACAAATGGGTTAGCCAAGTTAAATCCGGTAAGAAGTCTTTGTTTAGTGGCGCAATCGATTGGACATGGATAGTCGAGGTGCTTGGTGCACTATTTAGGCCACCGGCTGGCGGGACCACTTCCGAAGTCAAAGTTGAACTTTCCGAACGTGACAAAACCAGAATTACTAAAGCGGAAGAGAAAGCCACAAAGCTCGGCTATGAAGTAAAAATCAGATTAGCCTATCTGGGACAAGACGAGACTGACGCCAAGCTTAACATGCAGGCTCTCGTAGGAACCTTTAAACAGTACAATTCTACAAACTTAAACGGCTTTAAGCAGTTGGGCGGGAGCTTCAACAAATCTGACCTCGATGCCTACAAGATGCGTCAGTTTTCTGATCGCGGTTTTATTCTAAATATTTCTGAACTTGCTTCGGTTTATCACTTACCGCATACCTCAGTAGAAACTCCGAATATTGTTTGGGCATCATCAAAGACTGCTGAACCGCCCGCTAAACTACCGGTGCTCACGGGCGAAGCATCGAATGATCAGAATATTTCGGCATTTGGTCTGACTAATTTCCGCGGCATTAATCATCAGTTCGGTTTGCTACGTCGTGACCGCTCACGTCACGTTTATATCATCGGGCAAACTGGAGCAGGAAAAAGTGGTATGCTAGAGCTCTTAGCTCTTTCTGATGTTTTTTACAACCAAGGCTATTGTATTATCGATCCGCACGGTGACTTTGCTATCGATAACCTCAAATTTGTGCCAGAATCTAGAATCAAAGACGTGATTTATTTCAACCCTGCGGATACGGCTTTCCCAGTCGCATTTAACCCGCTCGAAGTCGACGATCCATCAAGAAAGCCCAATATCTGTTCCGAGGTTATCGGTGTGTTGAAAAGAATGTTCGGCGACTCTTGGGGGCCAAGACTAGAGCATATTTTACGTTATACTTTGCTCGCTCTACTCGATCGCCCAGAGACTACGTTGCTCGACATTTCACGTCTCCTAACAGATAAGGACTTCCGTAAAGAAACTTTAGACTATTGTACTGACGTGACTGTTTTACAGTTCTGGAAGCACGAGTTCGGGCAATGGAACGAAAAACAAGTCAATGAGTCGATCGCGCCAGTTCTCAATAAAGTAGGAGCCTTTACGGCTAACCCAATCATCCGCAACATCGTCGGCCAAGCCAAATCTTCCTTTAATATTCGCAAAATTATGGATGAGGGCAAGATTTTAGTAGTTAATCTTTCTAAGGGGCTTGTTGGCGAAGATAATGCCGGGATTCTAGGTTCCTTCTTGGTAACTAAAGTTCAGCTTGCCGCGATGTCGCGTTCTGATATTCCCGACGTAAAAGATAGGCGCCCATTCTACCTCTACGTAGATGAGTTCCAGAACTTCGCAACAGACTCTTTCGCAGTAATTCTTTCTGAGGCGCGCAAATACGGTCTCAATCTCACTGTGGCAAACCAATATGTCGCCCAGATGACCGATTCTGTACGTGATGCGGTCTTTGGCAACGTGGGCACGACGATTTCTTTCCGCGTTTCACCGGAAGACGCTCCAGTTTTGATTAAGCAGTTTGAGCCAACCTTTGACGAATCGGATATTATTCAGCTCAACAATCGCAATTTCGTAATATCGATGATTATTAATGGCGAGAAAGTTCCGGCATTTTCAGCTTCAACACTATCGATTCCTGATACGCCGAAGGATAATTTTGACGCAATCGTAGCGCATTCACGCGAATGTTACGCTAGGCCGCGACTCGAGGTAGAAACGGAAATCCGCGAGACAATTGAGCAATCTGAGAGATACAAGAAGGAGCTATCGGATTCCGGCCGGCAAGAGGAGCCGAAGTTAGTGATCGATTCGTCAATAGATACACCGATCTTTAAGCCAGTCGCGTCTAGCAGTAAACCGACCCGAAACGACTCTAAGAGCGGTGGTTTCTCATCCACTCGAGGTGGCTACCCATCAGTCTATCGCTCCGAACAAAAACCGAACTGGAAAGCTTCCACGCCGCAAGCTGATTTTCGCCGTCAGAACATTAGCCCAAATGCCGCCGAAGGTAAAGAGCGACTTGGCCTAAAAGATTTAGCTAGACTAGCCGCCGAAGCCGAAGGGCAGGGAAAAGTTGAGTTTAAATCTATCTCTAGGAACGACGCTAAAGACGAGGAGCTAGCCAAGAAAGGGAATCAGAGCAACGAAATCCAGCCTAACACTGAACCAACCAAGAAAGGGAATCGAAGCAATGAAAATCCAGACGCTCGCCGCGATCGTAAAAAGAAGAATAATCGAAACCGCAAAAAGGGGGCTAAAACAGACGAAACACGGCCGTCCGCCAGCAATCGACCAGACACTCGGGCCGATTCAGCTCCGATAGCTAATGCAACCCCTGTTATTAAGGCTGGTGCGACCCCTGTCGTTAAGACCAATGCGACCCCTGTAAAGCCAAAGGTAGAATATCAAGAAAAAACCGCCATCAGAATTACTCCTTCACACAATTCTCTTTCCCTGTCTACCCCTGTTAAAGATACCGAAAATTACGCCGCGAAAGACAACTCCGTTGACGGGATTCTATCTATAAAACACTAAAAATCTCTAGCTAGGGGGGCGGATTTACAGGGGTGGATTTGCCCACGAGAGATGATTCAGAAATCTACCTAAGCATATCCGAAACAGGCTGTAGAATTACAGTCAGATCGAACAAAAATACGTTTAACTCGGCTGACAACCAAAACTCTATGCAAATCTTGCGATTGGACTTATCCTGCTTTTGGCAGAGTCTTAATGTCGCACAATGTAGATTTTAGGACATTACGGTTATGTTAATAAGACGGTAACTTAATCGTCTATACTAGCAAAGTTTATTCTGGCGGGCGGGAATTATCAAATATTTCAATTTATTAATACAGTTTACTAGCTGCTGATGACTACTTCGGATATGCCGCAGCCCTTTTCTATGTCCGCCTTAGGTGAAAATCTGAAAAAAATAATCTTATGGAAGCCTTCCGGTATTCGATTTTTGCTACGCAAAAATCGCCGCGAAGCGGACAGTACCGGCTTTCCATGACTATTTTTTAAATTTTCAGCCTTTAAATGTCGGGCATAGAAAAGGGCTGCGGCATATCTGAAGTTTACTAAAGTCATCTAATATATTATCAAAAATGGCCCTATCCATCCATCACCTCCGTCAAACCTGGTTTTTAGCAAATTTTTACTGGATTTTGGTGGATTTTGGCAGATTTTAACAAATTTGACATTTCCCCGTTCTATTTCCCTTTTTATGATTTTTCCCTGTTTTTTTTAACCGGTATCCAATTATCCTCAAAAAAACTACTCTAAAATCTTTGAACAAAAACCGAACACGAGTAGGGTATTACGAGAATTACTCTTCTGAACAAAAACCGAACACGCTTCTTAGCCCTATCTAATTCCCTAGCTTTAACGCTATTTTTAATTAGCCTCGCAATCAATTCGGGCACATACCTCGGGTTTTACCCTGATTTTAGCGCACGCTATTTCCAATAGGCTTTGCGATCAATGCGGACGTCGATATATCTAAAATCACTGACACCTTGCTCGGCAAGATAACGCAACATGCGGTCGGCATCTTCTACCGACACCGCAGGATCGCGATCGACGATCATTTTAATAAACCCTTCGTACCCATTTAAATATATGCGGACTTCACGAATGCCGGTAGACGGGATGACTGCCTTCTCTGGCTGGTAACCTTTCTCCTTAAAACACTCTTCCGCACGCGCGACAAACTCCTGCATTCGGCTTGTCGCTTGCGTTGCTACTGAATCTTCATCGACAATAGCAATTGTTGGCTCGGTAATAGTAGACGTAGAATCAGGAGCGGTAGTTCCCTCTTCTTGATTTATAAATGACGAATATAATGCGACGAAGATTGCCACAATAATAATGAAACAAGATGTTGCAGATAAAAAGCGCACAGCACTTTTTTGCTTGTCCTTTTTGCGAGCAAGAGCGCGCTCGTTTGCTGTCTCGAGTCGTTCCCTTTTAGCCCCAATGGTGCGCCCCGACATAATCGTGGATTTACGGTGAAGCGAACGCTTTGCTAGCTTTGGCGCGGAATCTGCGGCAGATTTTCCTACCGTCTGCTCACCCTTTTCTCTGGAGAGCATAGACTTAAGCTTCCTCCAAAACAAGCTCGGCTAGCTTAGTGGCCGCATCGGAACATGCTTCTTCGTGAAGACGGTCAGCGAGGTCGGCGCGAAGCCGAGGTGATTTAACAAGATGTTTGATAGCATCTAAGAGTAGCTGGGGATTTTCTGTCATCTTAATATCGCTAACAACGACGGTAGCGTTAAGATTTTCGAGCCTCTCAGCATTCTTAACCTGATGGCCACCAGGGAGGCGCGCAAACGGAACAAGGATTGTCGCTTTCCTTAGAGCGGCCATTTCGGCGATAGTGGTGGCACCGGCCCGCGAGACGACTACGTCGGCAGCACCTAGCAACTCACACATGGTAGTATTAAACTCCCACATGCGAAAGTTTGATTCGAGGCTAGCTTTGTCCCAGTTTTCATATTTTTTGAGATCTACCATATCTTCATAATGTTTGCGCCCAGCAATCAGGGCCACAGAAGTAAATTTAAGAAGTTCTGGCAGAATAGCGCGAATGGCTTCATTGAGATTTTCTGACCCTTGAGACCCACCGGTGACCACGACAAGAGGTTTGTCTGGATTGAAAGAAAAGGCTTTTTTGAGTGAAATTTGCTTAGTAGGCGAGACCGGAGAGAATTCTGCTCCGACTGGGGTACCGGTCCAAACGTAACTAGGATGGCTTTTTAAGACTTCCTCTGAGGGAGGCGTACCAAAAGCAACTTTTTTGGCTTTTTTCATGAGTAGGCGATTCGCTAAGCCAGCTACGGCATCGGACTCGTGAATAATGTAGGGTATCTTGAAGAGCTTAGCAATAATCCCGACCGGCAAACAGACGTATCCACCCTTTAAAAAGATAACATTTGGCCTAGTTCGCTTTGGCAACAATCTGAAAAAAACGGTAAAGAGGCCGGCCAGAAAGCCCAAAAATCCAAGCAGATTGCCGATAATGAGATCCTTGATGGTAATATCGAGATGCGTGAAATAATCAGTAAACTTCCAATTAGAATAGCGATGAAACTTGCCAGCAGGAATACGGCGTACGCGAATGTACTTCCCTTTGCGTTTGGCTTCCCCACCCCACGCAAAACCTAGCTCGGTGGTGAGCTTCGTGACGTTCTTATAGTATTTGAAATCTGTCCAAAATTCTACCTCTGTACGAGGTTTTTTATTTAGAATTTCGCGAACTACGGCGACTGCTGGGGTAATGTGTCCCCCGGAGCCTCCGCCTACTGCTAATATCTTCATTTTTTATTACCTCCCTATTAGTATAACACGAAAGCTGCAGAACTACACCAATCGCAAAGGCGATGAAAATCATACTGGTGCCACCATAAGACAAAAGTGGCAAAGTGATACCGGTGACTGGAACAAGCCCGGTCATCGCCATAATGTTAACGACGACCTGAGCTAAGGTCCACGCGAAGACTCCTACGATGAGCAAGCGTTGATCGTTTGCTTGTGTCATTTCGGCGACCTTAAGAATCCTTCGTAAAAGAATGCCGAATATACCTATAACTATAAATAAACCAATAAAACCAAAGGTTTCGCCCATGATAGCGAAGACGGAGTCGTTGATCGATTCTGGCAGATAGCCAGTGGCCTGAACGGAGTTGCCGATCCCAACACCGAATAGACCTCCTGTACCGATAGCCAGCATGGCGTTTTCTATATGATAAGTCGAGTCGGAGCTTTCGCTTTGTGTTAAAGTTGCGATCCAAGCGTTGACGCGTTCCATGCGGTGCGTAGAGGTAGCTACAGCCCCGACTGCTATCACCAGGACTAGCCCCACCATGATGAGATATTGCTTGATTGATAGCCCAGATACAAATAGCATTCCGAAAATAATTGAGATTAACGCTACGCCGGTGCCAAGGTCACCCTGTGCCACAACGACCAGAAAGAGCGATGCACCACATACTATTGCTAATGGTAGCCAAAATTCCCGTGGGTCACCTAGAACGCCTTCGGTCTTCTTCTGGTTGAGAAAGGTCGCGAGATAAAACACTAGTGCTAGTTTAAGCAGCTCTGCAGGCTGAAAGCTGACTGGGCCGAGATTGAACCAGCGACATTCACCCAACTCGCACTTCGCGAGGCTAGAACCACTAAGAGCTAACACCCAAAGCAAGCCAGAGAGAGCAATCGAAATAATCATAAACAGCTTAGCATAACGTTGAAACCAGGAATACGGGATAACCCTAAAAGCTAGAAAGAATGCAACTAGAGACAGCGCGACTGAACGCAGTTGTCCGAGAAAAAAATAGTTCGAGTCGTAGTTTTGTCCATAGGTGGAGTTGAGAACGTTGGCGCGCATGGGCCCAATAGCGTAGATAATTACCAGCCCAAGCCCCATTAGCCCTAGAGTCGAAAACAGAATAATTAGATCCGATTTATGCTTGCGATTGGTGATCATATGGCGCCTCCAGCCGCCGCAAGAAACACCCCGAAAATAGCGCAAACTCCTGCAATGATCCAAAATCGCATGACTATTTTGGCCTCACCCCATCCTATAGCTTCCAGATGATGATGCAAGGGAGCCGAAATAAAGATCTTACGATGAAAAAGTTTTTTTGACGTGAGTTGTAATAGACTAGAGCCCGCCTCAACCACAAAAGGCAAGCCGATAACTGGCAAAAGTAGAAATGAGTTTGTCATCATAGCCACTACACCGAGTCCTGCACCAAGCGCAAAAGAACCAGTGTCACCCATCATAAAACGTGCCGGAGGAACATTGAACCAGATATAGCTGAGTAACCAACCAACTACAGTAAGGCAAAAGCCAAACAAGAGTATATTCCCTTGGAATAAGGCAATCACACCATAAGCCCCATACGACATCATGGCGAGCCCTCCCGAAAGGCCGTCCAGTCCGTCTGTAATATTGACGGCGTTCGAAGTAGAAACAACCGCAAAGGCAAAAATTAAAGTCATAATGAAGGTACCTACCTCGATGCTACCCACAAATGGGACTAAGATAGAAGTCCAGCCAAGTTTGACCGCAAAGAACCAACCCAGAGTCAACCCTACCACTGAAATAAGGAAAAACTTGACCGGACCACGAAGGCCGGCAGCGCCTCGCCCGGAACCAAATACATTAATAACGTCATCGATAGCCCCTACAAGAGCGCCCCCCAAGAAGCCCACGAGAGGCAGCCAAGTCTGACCTCTATCGAGATTAAAAATCCAAGTGACGGCTGTTACTGCTATGACCCCAATGAGCCCTGCCATAGTCGGAAAAACGTGCTTAAACTTATGGGCATGCAGCTTAGTCATAATAGGGAGAGCCTCGCCATCTACGGTAGTCTTTTTTTGTTTTTTCCAGAATTTATACTTGTACGCAAAGTGTGTATAAAACGGCGTCAAGGCCATAGAAAATAAAAAGCTACCTAGCGCAAGGAGAAAGCCATGGAAGAATTCTTCATTAATACTCATAACCACATTATACCACTAAACCCCCGGCTTAATCCGGTAATAATCGATTACGTAATTCTCAACATCATCAAACAGATTGCTAGCAATGAGACCGTCGAGATAGGCGCCCTCCGCCCACATTTTTACCATGATGACATATTGCGGCATTTCCCCCTTTGGCGCAATATAACCAATATAGGTACCAACTGTTTCGCTCATAGTGTCATCATAGGCGCCATTTTTAATCACTTGAGCAGTCCCCGACTTGCCGCCAATATCATAACCTGGGCGATCGATGCCGGCTCTCGCTTTATACTCGCGGTTATAGACAAACATATCGCGCATCATAGCGGAAGTCTCATCGGAAAGAATCTTGTCTTCGATCCTGTCGTCTGCGACGAAGCCCACCGCCGCCTCGCCTGCTATGCCCGCTTGATGACCTTCCGTAGTAGGAGCCTCTCCAGTAGCGTCACTCGCTGATGTTGTGCTGTTAATTTGGGTAATTTCCCCATCCCGATAATAGCCTTTTACGATTGTCGGAGTACGCCAATAGCCGCCATTAACCACGGCGGAGTAAGCTGTAGCAGTTTGAATCATAGTAATACCGAGATTCTGGCCGAAGGTCATATTTGCATAAACAGAGTCGCGCCCCCAACCTTCGTTGGGGTCCGGGATAAACCCTTCCGCCTCGATAAGCTCTATACCAGAAGCCTGCCCAAGACGGAATTTATTGTAGTAATAATCGTAGAGTTTTTCGCGCCCTTGTTGGTTAATAGCGGACGGATTGCCACCGAGGAGCTTCAGTGCATAAATTGAGCCGGTGTTGAGTGACCAATACAAAGCTGTTTTCATATTAATGGTGCCATATAGGCTGGAACGTTGCTCGGCGTTGTTGATTTTCCAATCATCGACAATCTCGTATCCTTGGTTAAAGTATGTTGTGTCTGCCGACATTACCCCCTCATTGATTGCGGCAGAAAAAGCGAAGCTTTTGCAGACAGAGGCTGGCTCGTATGGCACCTCGGTAACTTGGTTAATATAAGCAGAGGCGTCTTTGACATGTCCGTAGTTGCTCGGATCGTAATTTGGTAAGCTCGCCATCGCAACTACTTCGCCGGTATTTGCGTTCATAACCAGGGCGGCCGCATTAGTAGCGGGAGTGTTTTCGATATGCTTCATGGCGATTTCCTCAACGCCACGCTCCAAACCACGATCGACCGAAAGCACGACATTTTTCCCATCTTCGGCAGGGATTTTTACGTTGTCCTTCCCTATACTCAGGGCGACCTTGTTTACATCTGCGGTGGTTTTAAGAAGCCCATCCTTTCCTGCTAAAGTCTGATTAAGGGACCCTTCGACACCGTATTGCCCTAGTCCGTCATCATTGACGAAGCCTAGTAGCCCGGAGGCTAATTCCCCTTCCGGATAAACCCTTTGGTTGTTCTTGGAAAACCAAACAGCAGGAATACCTTCTGCGGCGATTTGCGAAGCAATTTGGTGTGGGACATTCTTGGCCACAATCGCATAGCGTAGCCCCTCTTGGCCATATAGTTCGTTCAGATCAGCAGCAATGTACTCACTAGAATACTTTTCTAAGGCTGCTTTAATCGCATCCTTTTCCGTAACGGATGGGTCGATAATAACCTGATAAGTTGTTTGGTTTAAGACAATTGGAACTGGTTGACCATGATCCATCATATAGATTTCTCCCCTTTTCGCCGTGATAGTTTCAAGTAAGGTATGTTCCTTGTCGGCTCTCGCTACCCAAGCATCGTGCTCGACAATCTGAATAAAAAAAAGCCGCACGACGATAATAGCCAGCAGCAGCAAAACCAAGTACCGCAATATCTTAAAGCGGGCTCCTAGGTCCGACATTGATGAAATATTTTGATGAGAATTACTCCGTGGCATAGCCTGATACTACGGCATCTTCCATATTTGCCGCAACAGTACTGCTCTTGGCGGTTGCAACTGAGTTTAGCCGTGCTTTCTCGACCGCGAGGTCGTCTTTTCTGGTGGTCATTTCGGAAATTTCCGATTCTACTGAGGACAATTCATAATCAAAACTTGTTGCCTTGGTGCCTTCCGCAACGTAAATCAAACCGAAAATAAGCGTCAACATACTAACTATCACGATCTGAGAAATCGAGCCCAGGCTTCTTTTGGTGTGGCGGACAGTATTGCGGTTACGGGCAAAGCTATTGCTTGTAACGCCGCGCCTAGTCACATATGTTGTTTGGTTAATCATTGATTTGTCCTCGCTTGTTTTGTTTTTATCTTTATTTTTATATTTGTTATGTTTTATCAAATAACTCTTTTGCTTTACTTAGTCCGGGGGCTTTTATAGTCAGAGCTATAAGTAAACTACAAAAGCTTGCCCGGGAAGGTCATACATGTTCACACTCTCTGTGAAACTCTTTTTGGTGGACCACACTCTGGTCCATATCACTAGCCTCGGGAACTCTCGGGCTTTGAGAACTCTTAGCCCGAGAGCAAGGAGAGACTAGCGGAAATTTACCTTGACTGCTTGCTTGCGAGATTTATTCGCAACTAGTATTTGTTTTGGCATATTTGCCTCCTTTTTATGTTTTTATTTTATCAATTCCGCTTTGCTAGACGGAGCTTGGCGCTCCTAGCGCGCGGATTGATAGCTAATTCATCTGGGTTCGCAACGATTGGCTTTTTAGTTAATACCGTAATGGCGGACTCTTCGCCGTAGCTCGAGGCCTCCTTGAAGTAGTTTTTAACCAACCGATCTTCTAGACTGTGGAAGGTAATAATCGCAAGACGACCGTTTGGCTTTAGTAAACTTGGCAAAAGAGGCAAAGTCTTTTCAATTTGCTCTAGCTCGTTATTTACTGCGATACGAATCGCTTGGAAAACCTGCGTGGCTGGGTGAACCCTCGAATAACCATGAACTCTAGTTCTGATTAGTTCGGCTAATTCAACCGTACTCCTAATCGAACGATGATGAACGATTACTCTAGCAAAAGCGTGCGCGCTACCGTCGGGGATTTCGCCGTATTTTTTAAAGATATCGACCAATTCCCTTTCGCTAGACTTATTAACAACGTCTTCTGCGGTGAGTTTTTGTCTCCTATCCATACGCATGTCTAGAGGAGCATCATACCGAAAAGAAAACCCGCGTTCTTCCATATCTAGTTGCGGAGAAGAAACTCCAAAATCTGCCAGAATCATATCAAAAGTTTTTCCACACTCGACTAACTGTAGCACTGCCCCATAAAAATCCGTATTGATAATCTGCTCGGACGGGATTTGCTGAAATTTATCTCTTAAATAATTAATAGCAAATTCGTCACGATCGACTAAAAACGTTTCTTTATATTGCTGTGTTACATCCAAAATTTCCCTGGCGTGACCTCCGTAACCGGCAGTTAAATCCAAATACGACTCATTTAACTTCGGCTGTAAGCCTGCCAGAACTTCCGATAATAACACTGGGATATGCAATTTCTCCATACCCTTTATTATACATTGTTTGAGATCATTCAACTAGAAACTTCGACGGTTTTGTTTTTGATTTGATTTTTGTTTGTTGATAACACAATTTATCCACCACGATTGTACCAGCGCGAAGCTAATCATATATCGCAGCCGTTGAGAGACTTATTGTGTATTTTAACCATATAGAGTTTTATTGGGAGGTGTGTTTTAGAGAAAGAACGCACGATTATTTTGACGCATCTCGCTTGAGTTTTAATGCGCGTGAAGCTCCTAGATGGCTGATCTCAAACTTTTTTAATGTACGATTTTGTTTAGCGTTTTTGTTTATTTATTCGCTGACTTCATTGTAGGACATATTTTTTAAAAATGCAAGTGGTTTTTTGGACTTTTTTTTGCGATTTTTGCGGAGTCAGAGTTTTCCACAAGTGTGGATATCTCCCCTGTAAAATAACCGAACATAGTGCCACTGAAAAACCGAACACTTTTTACTTCCCTGTTTTTGATACCGAACATGCGACCGAACAAGAAAGGTTGACTTTTTAAGGCGGTTGTGCTATAATGAGGGTAGCACATTAATTTTGGTTTCATAGCAAAGGAGGAAAAGCTATGGCAGAGTACACTAATAACCACGTGGAAACCGAAGATCTCCCGGAAGGGATACACGTCGACGGAATCGGCGACATTCACTCTGAGGATGGGGACAACGTAAATGTTCCGCTCATGGAGAATGGTAAGCCTTGTCCGGAGGATCCGGAGAAACACGACAACCCGGATTATCCCGACGCCGGTACAGAGGACGATGACGATCCGTACGGGGATTGGGACGACGAAGCTGACCGGGATGATGATGATGCTGGCGCCGAATTGGATCCTCGTGATCGATTCTATGAATTCGCGAATATTTCTGTCGGTTTCTTCAGCTCCCTGAGTTCGATTCTTTCGAACAAGGATCTCCAGGAGCTGTCCTTTGGTGTTAGTTCTGGCGACTTCGAGGCATACTTCTCGATTAAGACTAGGAGCTGATAAATACCCCCACATTGGGACCAATGCGCTTCAAACCCCAGACTTAACAGTCTGGGGTTTTTAATGTGATATAATGGTTAAAAATAAGTGGAGATAAAGTATGGAAAATTCCAGTAATAGCGGGGCTATGGGCGGTGAGCCGTTTGATGTATTCTTGTGGGCAAATGAGATTGATGAGATAAAGAATAATGTCTCAGCGGAGCTGTTCCTGTTTAACAAAAACTACACGCCGTACAAAATCAAGTATTCAGATAAGCTAACCGGGGCCGTCAAGGCGATGTTTATGCAGGAGGCGATTTCTTACATCATTACCGAGGCGGATAAGGGGCTAGAGTGTCGTGAATATGAGCGGGCTGATGGCGAGGAGAAAGTGATTTATCGCACCACGCTTGACAAGGTGGGCCGAGCTGAGACCTTGATTCATTTGATTGAAAACGAATATAAGGATATCGATTACTTCTCCGAGAATGAATATGATTTCAAGAAGGTCAAAGGCATTATTGCGAGATTCACTTACCCCGGTGAAGAAGGCATGAAAGCTTTCTACATTGCGAAAATTCTGCCGGCTTCGGCGGCGCTAAAGGGCGCGACGTCTTGGGAGATTAACGGCGAATCGTTTGAACCTTTTTCAGCTGAAATTGCTCTAAAAATGCCGGATGATAATCAAGTAGCAATCGTAGATGGCAACATTGTAGTATTTAACCAGGCTAAGTTTGAGAACCTATTCCAGTACGACTACAAATCCCAAGTAATTGCGGAAGCAAAAGCTAAAGAGCTGACCGAAAAATACAAACTGTCTTTTGCCGAAGGACTGACACTTGATTCCCTGCTTGCAGACAAGAAACCAATTCTAAAAAAGGTACAGGCCATGGATATTGCCGAGGAAATGCCCCAGGACAAGCTACTGGATTACGCGGACGAAATGCAGTTGGAGCTAATGACCGATGATGACGGCTCGATTATTATCATGGACGATAAGGATTTAACGATGTTTGTGAACCTAATCAATGAGGACTACTACATCTCTCCAGTGAATGGCAAAAGATACGAGATTAAGAGTAAAAAGTTGCTTGGCGAACCAGATGGTGAGCCGCCAAGAGGATAAACTCTTTTTAAGTTGTAAAGTCTTACCCAGCTTGCATTTATAGGCTGAGAATTTGAAAAAATAGTGATGGAAAGCCGGTACTGTCCGCAAGGAAGAGTGCTAAAAGCTTGCTTTTAGCACTCTGACGTAGCGGCGGTTTTTGCGTAGCAAAAACCGAATACCGGAAGGCTTCCATCAGATTATTTTTTCGAATTCTCACCTCAGCAAGTTGGGTAAGGCTTTATAACTCAAAATAGGGTTTTTCTACAAAATTAGACTCGCCGAGGGTGCGAAAGGTTTTTTCGAGGTCTTCCTTTGCTGCCTGAACAGAATCGCCATCTTGGAGGTCAGTCTCGATTTTGGCATAGTAATCTGGAAGGTGATCTACTTTGTCTAGATAGATGACGGTTCCTTCGCCCATACTAAGTTCTTGACGGCGGCGAGAAACTTCCGCCATCGGTTTAAAGCCAAGCTGGAAGATAATATTAACGAGCCCTTCGTAGTCGGTAATTGGAGTTTTTTCTACAATATCAACGCCAGAGTCTTCGATATGGCGTTTCAAGATAAAGAAATACTTAGCGGGCTGGTCCACGGATTTCATTTCGGTACGCATGATAAGACGCGGGAAGTTGCTGTGGGAGCTGTAATTCTTGGGGACGTAGACTCGGTCGTGTTGCCAATAGATGGGCGAGAAATCAAGGTCGATATCAGAAAGTTTTTGCTCAAAGGCGTCGCGATCTTGTAGCTTACATTTAGCTATGATTTGCTTCATATGATATATTATATCATCCTGTAGAAATAATTGACACATAAAGCCAATAAAAACCTGGCTGCTACCTCTTTGTTTCTTGAATATACTATAGGACGTTTATATCCACGATGCGGGCCTCGACGGATTTGACACCATTAAAGTCGTTTTCGATGAGTTTTACGAGTGGCTCGATACGATCGATGGCGGGGTCGAGGCTTAGCCACGACTCGGGGGCGTAAAAGGCGATAAGCTTAAACGATTTTTTGTTGCAGTCTATTAGATCAATTCTGAGATGTTTACGGTCAGCTCCCATCCGCGCGGCGCTAAGGAACTGGACGTTTTTCAAACGAAATACCGGTTCTTCGTTCCCTGCGCCGTAGGGTTCGAGCTGTTTTAACTCGTCGAGTAGGTCTAGGTCAAGCTCCGAGAAGTCCTCTAAATCCAGATCTGCGTGCTGCTTAAAGTAGTTCTCTTGATTGATTAGCCGAAGCGAGCGGTAATATGCATTGATTTGCTCGCGAAAGTTATGAATACTCTGTTCTTCTACTCGCACCCCAGCCGCTAGAGCGTGGCCGCCCCCACCGATAATACTGTCTTTACAAAACTCAAGGGCATCGGCAAGATTAAAATCTCCAAAGCTACGGCCAGAGCCCTTATAGATATGGTTCCCTGTTTCGGCTAGAACAAAAGCCGGTTTATGATATTGCTCGACTAGACGCCCGGCTACAATTCCGAGTACCCCTTCATGCCACTGCCCGGTTTCAATAATCACAGGTTCGTCGCTTACGCCACGCTTTTCAATCTCCTGAACGGCAGCAAGTTGTTCTGTCTTACGTTTTTTATTAAGTACTTCGAGCTTCTCAGCGAGAGTAGCAGCTTCCATAGAAGTCTTAGCGCGAAGGAGGTCTAGGGCAAGATGAGCAGTCGAGAGACGTCCGGCGGCGTTAAGACGGGGGCCAATTTGAAAGCCGATTGACTCCGAGCTGAGGGTTTTGACTCCGGCTCGACGCATAAGTTCAATCAACCCTGGGCGACGAGTCTTCTCTAGGACTTTCATGCCATAGTAGCCGAGACGACGATTTTCACCTATTAGCGTCATACTATCACAGATAGTACCAAGTAAAACAAGGTCGAGTAGCCATTTCTCCTGACCGTCTTTAATAAGGCCCTCCTTCACCAGTGCTTCAGCAAGCTTAAAGGCGACACCTACTCCGGCGAGGTTTTGCATGGACTCAGCGGGGGCATCTTTGCGGTGCGGATTTATGATGGCGATTGCCGCAGGCATATTGTCGGCAGTTTCATGATGGTCGGTTACAATAGTATCAATGTGTTCATTGTTCAAAGCATCAATAATCTCATGATTGCGAGAGCCACAGTCTACGGTAATCACTAGAGATGCGCCGACTTCTTTAGCTTTTTTGACGAGCTTCGGGCTCATGCCATAACCGTCGGCAAAGCGATCTGGAAGCATAATGGTAGTTTTCCCTGGTTTCACCCCTGCTAGGCTTAAGGTCTGTTCCATCACGGTGCTCGCAGTAACGCCATCAACATCGTAATCACCATAGATTAAAATAGATTCTTCATTTATGATGGCGTTTTTGATACGTTCGACGGCCTTATCCATATCGGTGAGCGAGTATGGGTCGAGGCTGTTTTCATATTTCGGGTTCAAAAACTCCGTCGTTAACCCGCGTTTCTCTAGCAGTCGTTCAAAAATTTTACTCAATTTCTACCCCTGTTATTAGCCGATAGTTTTAGAAGGTTTGCTGCCTTTTTGGCTTTTGATTACAATGCTCTGAAGCTCTTTTAAAATTGGATATTGCTTGTTAGTCTGATAAACTTTGGTGCGCCCTTTTTTAGAGACTAGCAGAAAACCGCCCTTTGCCATACGTTCGAGCTCTCTTTGGATATTGCCGGGGTCTTCCTTGATAAGCTTAGCTAGACCCCTTACGTGGGTCTTAAAATCTGGGTACTTAGCAAAAACTACCAGGATTTTTCGGCGCACTCGAGATGTCACAAATATTTCTAGCATATTACCTCGCTTAAACTAATGACTAGTATAGCATAGAATTGGTAAAAATTACAACAAAAATGTTATACCCTATTATTGCCTTGTATGTGAACCCCTAAATATACTCACCCAATAGATAGTGCGCGCTTTTTCAAAAAATCCGCCAGGAGAGCATAATCATCTAGGATTCACGTCCCAGTTACTTGACAGGCTACACAAAGCATGGTAAGATGCAGGAGTTAAACGCAGTGCCGGCGTTAACTTTTTTTGCGAAGTGGCACGATCTTTTAGAGAAAGGTTGGTAAAAAGAATGAGAAACGTAGGAAAGAAACTTGCAGTGCTGTTTTTTGGGTTAATCGCAACATGGCTCCTCGTCGGATGTGGTTACGATGTCGTACAGGACGGCACGACCGGCGTAGTCGTCCGTGATGGGGCCGTCTCTGATGAATATCTGTCACCCGGACGGTACCCACACGTGAATGGCAACCGACAAAAGGTTATACTGGTCGACAACAGAATTATTGATTACGAATATTCCGGACCATCCCTTGAAGCACAGAGCAGTGACGGCGTCATAGTCTATGCGGATTCTTACACCTTTACTTTTCGTATTGGTGGTGGAGAAAAATCTGTATGGTTAGTTCGTAACCGCGAATTCGAAGAGGGCGGAGAGACGAACCTTTTTCCGGCGGGCGTGGCCGGGGATGCTCTCAAAGATGCAATCGCCACGCTACCCGCAGACAATGCGACATACAGGAAGTTCGTGCAACCAATCTTCAAGGAAATTCTTCAAGAAAGGATAGATGAGAAGTTTGGGTACTCAAATGGTGAAGACACCTCGCTCGTGATCATAAATTCTGTTACAGTCGGGAATCTTCACTATGATCCGGAATACGATAAGGAGGTGTCGCGAACGCAGCTCCTTGAAAAACGAGCGGCAAACGATGCGAGGGAGCTAGAATTAACTCTCCAGCAGGACCAAAGGAGAGCAGAAGCCGATATAGCAAGAGCTCAAGAGCAAGCAAAGGCCGATCTTGAGAAGGCGAAAGCGGATCTTGAGAGCGTCAATGCAAATGCCGCAGTAGAGCAGGCAAAAGCGCAAAACGCAGTCGAAATAGCGCGTCTCAAAGCTGAAGAAAATGCGGCAGAATTTGAGGCATTGTCACGCTACCTCACTCCTGAACAAATTCTGGAGTATAAGCGGATAGAGGCCGTAAATGCAAAATGGGATGGAAAGTTCTACCAGAATAGTCCAGCAAATGCTCTGTTAGAGGCCTTTGGTAAGAGTAACGAGGGGTGATATAATGAAAAGGGTAATTCCATGGGTTGTCGCCATCTTGGCTGTAAGTGCACTCATATGGGAGTGTGTGTGGTTTTTTGAGCACGGGCTTCCAATTATTACCTCGCTAGTGTCAGGAAGATTCTTCCAGAGCGAGGAGGCGCTGGATGAGTCGGATCAACCCAAGAGAAGGCTCACTGTGAATTCCGAGTTTAATGGCACAAACCAAGAGTTTGTTATTACAGAGAACGAAGACGACAGCAAGGCCATACTTAAAATACAACAAAGTATTCAGTATGAGTATTATAACGATAACGGCGACGCTGTTGTTACAATACGAACCGAAGCCTTTGCTAACAACGGAGAAATCTTCTCTTATTATCGTCGAACGCAGGCGAAAAATTCTGACTCACGGATAAAGAGGGAGGAAAGAATTTACACATTTTCCTATCGACCCGACGAAATCTACGAAAACCTTTCCGTCACCTCATACGCGGGCGATGGTTCTATTATTGAGGAAAACGGGCCAATTGAGACAATTTATCCCCGTTTTTAAGTAGACCATCGCCAACCGCGTGGGCTCTCCTAAATTAGGAGAGCCTTTTTCATGCAAAGGAACACTCGACCGTCCTCGCTAGATGACGTGATATAATTGGTGCATGTTTTACGAGGTGATACCGGAGGGGAGACTGGAGGCGCTGACCTATGATTTCACGCTGCCGGAGGGTGATGATAAGTCTGGTAGTAATTCCCTTTCGCCTGGGCAAATCGTCATGGTGCCGGTGGGGAGACGGACGGTGCCGGGCGTAGTCACTAAAAAAGTTGTACAGCCGGGTTTTAAAACCAAATCGATATTGAAAGTTTTGTATTCAAAGCCGCTGCCCGCACATCTACTTGCGGCTGTAAATTTTATTCATGACTACTATTTGGTTCCGTCTGGGCAGGCGGTATCCTTGATGCTACCACGTGGGATACAGAAGAAGCGCCGAAAAGCCGAACATTTGTTCGGGATTCCACACTCTAGTGCGGGTGATTCTTCGCTTCTCTCTCGGGGCGCGTCCTCAACCCCTGTCGCCACAGGGGTTGAGGCGCTACAACTCGCCTTGCCAGGCTCCGTACCCCCTTCGAGAGAAGTAAAGAATCACCACACCCGAAACACTAAAACCGAACAAAGCACAAATCAGTCGCAAATCCGGCTGAATACTGCCCAAAAAAAGACCCTAGAAGGCCTCCAGAAGGCTCCAGGAGCCACGAAAGTACTATTTGGCGTGACTGGGAGCGGTAAAACTAATGTTTACCTGAAACTGGCTCAGAATGCGTTAGAAACCCAAAAGTCCACCATACTTTTAGTGCCAGAAATTGCTTTAACTGGGCAACTTGTTCGGGTTTTTCGTGAGATTTTTGGTGACAGAGTACTAGTGATACATTCACAGCAAACCGAAGCAGAGCGCCACCTAATATTTGAAAGGATTTTGTTATCCGATGAGCCGATGATCGTGATTGGCCCCAGGTCTGCCCTGTTTGCCCCTTTGTCTAACCTGGGACTAATTATTATCGACGAGGAGCACGAAACAACCTATTTTCAAGAGAACCCGCCTCGGTATTCTGCGATCCGAGTGGCGAGTTTTATGGCAAAAACAGCTAAATGTCCCCTAGTGCTTGGCTCGGCTACGCCAAGTGTCGAAGATTACTATTTTGCTTCTAGGCAAGGGGCAAAGGTGGAACTATTAGAAAAAGCGAAGACTACCGCAATTAAACCAAATGTTAGGATAATTGACTTTAAGAACAGAGATGAGTTTAGCAGGAATCGTTATTATTCCAATGCGCTACTCGCCGCTATAAAGAATAATCTCGCAAAGGGGCAACAAACTCTAATTTTTCATAACCGCCGAGGGTCTTCCCCTCTTACAATTTGCGAGAGTTGCGGCGAGGAGATCCTTTGCCCGAACTGTTTTTTGCCCCTAAATCTCCATGCCGATGAGTTTACTCTGCACTGCCATACCTGTGGGTTTACGGAGAAAGTCCCAGTAACTTGCCCAAAATGTGGAACCCCAGGGCTAATTCATAAAGGGTTTGGCACAAAACTCCTCGAATCTGAGATTAAGAGGCTTTTCCCTGAGGCGAGAGTAAAGAGATTTGATGCAGACAACAAAAAGGGCGAGGGGTTAGATACTCTGTACGGAGCAGTGAAGGATGGTGAGGTAGATATTCTGGTCGGAACACAGGCAATTGCGAAAGGGCTGGATTTACCAAAGCTAGCTACGGTAGGAGTAGTGCAGGCAGATGCCGGGCTTTCGCTCCCAGATTATATGGCCGAGGAGCGAACTTTCCAGCTCCTGACGCAGGTGATTGGGCGAGTAGGACGAGGGCATCTCGACACAGCCGAGGTTTTTATCCAGACTTATCGGCCAGAACACCCAGTCCTTGGATTTGCCGTCAACGAAGATTATCTAGGTTTCTATAACTATGTTTTAAAGAGGCGACGAGTATCCGGTTTCCCACCGTATCGTTTTGTAATGAAACTTGAGATAACTATGAAGACAGAGTCGATTGTGCTCTGGAAGATACGAGAGGTGGCTAGAAAACTAGCCTTAGACGAGAGACTGACCGTTTCCCCACCCTGCCCGGCTTTTCACGAAAGGACCCTAAAAGGTTTTACCTGGCAAATCATCGTAAGGAGCCGCTCAAGAAGAGCGCTACTAGAGGCTTGTACTGGCCTAGACCAGAACTTCAAAATCACTTTAGACCCGCCAGGGCTCTTATAGGAATACATTCGGCGGGTCCTGCCGCTCGTTTTCCCTCCCGCAGCTCCTCCCTTCGGGAGCTCTGCGGGAACCCCTCCACGAGCGTCACCCGCCTATGATAATCTCAAGCTCATTGCTCACGCGCTATTTTTGAAGTCCCTCTAGAGAAAATCAGTTTTCTACTGTTGTAATGGTAAAAGATTACGTCTGGCTGTGTTGGTTAGGTATAGAATGTCACTCAAGATGGAGTCGAGTCGCTTAGTAGTAAATCTTTGTTTGCTCCAGATCTCTATCACGCCAAGCACTTCATATTGATAGACGCTGTAAATCTTATCGATATCGCCGCCAAGATGCCACTCCTCTAAAACTCTTCCTTTTAGGAATTCTATCATCTTTTTTACTACGTTACTGCGTCCGTCCTTAAATAGCACGATAAAAACCATCCGATTACTAGAGATAAAAACTAAAGTCCGAAGAAAAACGGTCTTGATGCCGGTGTTTTTCCTAAATAGCCCCCTGATAGCCTTCTTGTAGGTTGCTAGTAAATACTTTTCGTAATCAACGGGGATTGCATAGACCCCTCTATGATGACGATAGAGAGTGGCGCATGAGATACGCGCTCTTTTGGCGAGTCTCCTCGCGGTGGGGTAATCCTTTAGAGTATAGTAGGCGATAAAGATGGCTTGTTCGGTTTTACAAAAGCGCTTGTTCAACATTCTCTTCTCTGTCAGCCCACTCGTTTTCATGGAATAATTATACGCTCTGGTAGTATGGCTTGCAAGAGTCTAATCGTGGCGTAGTTATTATGTTTAATCCAGTAAGATACAAATGGCTCTGTATGGGTTTAGACAGTTATGGTAAAATAAAAGCATAAACAATAAAAACAAAAAGGAGCAAAAATGTGCACAGGTATACGTTTTAGCGACGATAAAGGCAATATGTTCTTTGGTCGCAACCTGGATTGGTCCACTGGATACGGGGAGAAAGTGGTTGTCACTCCCAGGGGGTATAAATATAAATCTGCATTCCTGGGGGAGATGGCGAACTCGCCGGCTCTCATCGGGATGGGTATTGTGGCCGAGAACGTGCCGCTTTATTTTGACTGCGCCAATGAGCACGGGCTAGCGATTGCTGGGCTAAATTTCCCTGGCTATGCCGCTTATGAGCAGGCGGCGGTCGAAGGCAAGACCAATGTAGCAGCCTATGAGTTTCCGCTCTGGGTGGTGCTCAATCTTGCATCTGTCGACGATGTTGAAGAAGCCCTCAAGGATGTAGCAATCGTGGCAAAACCCATTAATGCTCAATATCCAGTGTCGCAGCTACATTGGATTATTGGCGACAGCAAGAGATCTATCGTCGTAGAATACACTAAAAATGGCATGGAAATCTTTAAAAACGATGTTGATGTGCTCACAAACCAGCCTGGATACAGCTGGCACCAGGAAAACCTACGAAATTACATGAATCTGTCCCCGCAGATGCCGGAAAAGGTCCAATGGGGCAATGCTGCCCTGAAACCCTTTGGCTCTGGGTCTTTAATAAGGGGGCTGACTGGCGGGTTTTACTCTACGGACCGTTTTATCCGTGTGGCATACTTTAACACACACTATCCCACCCAATCCACCGAAGAGGCGAATGTGTCTAGGTTATTCCATACCTTAGCTGGGGTAGCCATGATAGATGGTGCAGCTGAGATGGCGGATGGTGCTTTTGAAAAGACAATCTACACCGGTGGGTATTCTGCCGCCACACAGACTTATTACTACAATACTTACGAAGACCCGGCGATTAAGAGCGTAAGCCTTAGAGACCAGAAGCTCGATTCGGCTGAGCTGATTACAATATAAGCTACTCAGTGCCCTGTGCAGGTCTGACAAGCTTTTAGTTGAGTATTATAAGCTCTCGAAAACTCATCACTCATCCTTGGTTTTACCCCTATAATATGATATAATAGGCTTATGAAAATTATTACCACGCCAGACACGAGACTCAGAGAAAAGTCCGAAAAGGTACGCCAGATAGATGACGAAATTCTAGGAATTATCGCTAAAATGCGAGAGATTTCTGTGGACTGGGAAAAAGATCATCCATATGAGCTCTCCGCAGCAATGGCGGCTCCACAGATAGGAGTAAACAAACGCATTATCATCGTGAGAGACGATATGGAGGACAAGAAAAATGCTGATTTTACAGCATTAATCAATCCAGAAGTGATCAGGGCTGAAGGTAAGATAAAGAAGGATTACGAGGGGTGTTTGTCTGTACCGACAATTTATGGCATGGTACCTCGCCCCGCAAAGGCACGGATTAAGGCTAAGTTAGAGGATGGCTCAGAGGTGCGAATTAAAGCCACTGGCGAGTTGGCTCGGATACTACTTCATGAGATAGACCACCTAGACGGAATCTTATTTATTGATCATATTAAGGGCGTGAAAGACGCTTTTTACGAGATGGATGCCAAGGGTAATCTAATCCCAGTGGACTACGATACTAAAATCGCAAACAATAAAAAGCTTTGGGGCGAAGAATAAAGTGAAACAGATTATCTTTTTCGGAAATGGACCACTAGCTGATTATGCATTAGCAGTATTGGAGCGAGAGTGCCAAATTATCTTCCATGCACGAAAAAAGGAGGATCTGGAAGAGGTCAAAAAGTTGAAGCTAGTAAACCCGGATGCGTACGGGGTGCTTGCTTCGTTTGGAGTCATGATAAAATCTGATGTCCTGGAGCTTTTTGAGCCGGAGGGGATATTAAATATTCACCCTTCCCTTTTGCCTGCCTACAGGGGTGCGTCGCCAATTGAGACAGCGATTCTAAATGGTGATACAGATTTTTCGGTTTCTGTGATGAAACTAGTAAAAGCGATGGATGCGGGACCGATTTATTACCAGACCACTCTCTCTGGCGCAGACATTACCAAACAGACCGATTCGGAGCTTATTTCGGGTCTAGTTCCTTCTAAAACTGCTATCTACCAGGCTCTAGCTGAGACCGGAGCAGAGTGGATTTGCCACAATTTGGGCAATTTGCCGAAACCGACATCGCAAGATGATGAAAAAGCCACTTTTTGCCAAAAATTTGATAAATCCATGTCACTTCTTACGCCACAAACAGATACAGCAGAGCAGACACTGCGTAAAATCGTAGCCTTTCAGGGCTTTCCAAAATCCAAATTCGCGTTTTACGGCCAAAATTGCATCATTCTAGAGGCACATATACTAAAACCGGGTGAGACGGCGGTTCTTGCCATTCCATGTGCTGACGGCCTATCTGTGGTTATCAATAAACTTCAACCAGAGGGGCGCAAAGCGATGGATGCAAAAGCATTCCTAAATGGATACAGGAGATAGCCACCAGCTACGCTTGATTAGGTACAAGAAAAGACCATGAGATCCCGAGGGCCAAATAAGCTAATAGGGCTAGAAGATATATAGCTTTTTACGAGATTTTCACGAAAGGCCTCTTGACATATTTGAAGATAAATGATAGAATGTAGATATCGCATTTTTACAAAAGTCTCATTTGTAACACCGCGCCGCCCGCTTGAGGGCTTTGCGCATTAGGTTCGTAGGCGATTTGGATTCATTCCACCCTTCAGGGTATCGTTTACAAACTGGTGTGGGTATGGAACGCCCGACCCTCCTGCGTACCTATTGACTAGCCTCGGTCATTTATGACCGAGGTTTTCCTTTTTAGGGGTATCAGTACTAATATGTGCCATATCTATTTAACTGGATGTAACACGAATACGCTTTTACTTAATAGGCCATATAACGCAATATCCAAAAAAGGATTAGGATTACAGCATAGATTACAAGAAGACCGAGATTCAAACTGACCCTTCATGCGCTGGGATAAGTTTGGCGCGGTTGGCGCGAATTTCAGCTTTGATTTCCTCTATAGTGCGACTAACTATCTCGCGGAAATCTGGGCGATTTCTCTCGAGCCACTCGACGGCTTTTTCTTGGTCGGTAATCATGTCGAATTCGTTTAACTGTACCTCTGATAAGCCTTTTGAGATGCGTTCGCCGATACGAATCTCTGTCTCTCTTTGGACGTAATCTAGAAACTTCTGTTTCTGGTCTTCGGGCATACTACTTAGACCCATTTCTTGTAAGAATTGTTCGTTGAATTCCATTTTGTTCTCCTCGGGATAATTATAGCATACTACTTGTGCTTTTTGGCTAATGCCGATATTATTATGATTACTTCAACTATGACAGATAAGACAATTACATCGAAGCCTATTAGTAACACCTTTCAGTATTCTCCCGGCCTTCGTGCTGCTTGGGATGATTTCTTTGCGCATACCCAGCTAGTTGTCGACTTTTTTGAAGCCGGCTTCCTCTAGCATCTTAAGGGATTTCGACAAACTGACGTAACTTGGAGAGCCTTCGCTAAACAGGTTCCCCGGAAGGTCTCTGATTTCATCGATATTTACGACAGAATAGTCAACCACTACAGTTTCTATCATGTGATCTTCTTTGTACTCAACAGTGTCGCTATATCCATTAATACCTTGGGTGGCGCTTAACATGCCGTCGATTGCTTGACGAGCTTCGGCTTCTGTCCCTACTCCTAGCGAGCTATACGGGATGATGCTTTTGGTAGTTTGCTTGTAGACGGTGTCCCCTTTTGCATAATAGGTCATACTAGTAGTGGTTCCATTTTCCTCATGTTCATAGGTGACCACTTGTTCCTCGTTACTCTTAATGACTACAAAGGCTGAAGCGGCGATAATCATAATGGCCACAATTGAACCAACTATCTTAGCTATGGTGCTCTTTTTGGATTGCGTTTTCTTGTCTTTAGGCATTTATTCTCCTTTAGCTTATTGATAGCTTTATTATAGCACAAAGACCCATAGTAGCGTTGCCTTATCCTTATAAGAAATAATAAATAAACACGATAACTTAACCCGCTTACAGGGTGCGCTTCCTGGACTCGCGGGTGAAGAATTGGAGGCGATCGCCGATTTGGAGGTCGATTCTTGACTCGGTCTTTAGAGCCAGGCCACCAGTCTCACCAGCGACGAGCTCTTTTACTTCCATTTTTTCTTTCTGAGTGGAGGAAACTTCAGCCTCACCGAGACTCTTCTTGTTTCGCATTACTCTGACAAGATAGCCAGGTTTGACATTGCCGGTCAAGACTTCGCCACCAGCGATAATACTGGTCTTTTCGGTACGGAAGACGCCGAGGACTTTAAGCTCGCCCTTTTCTTCTTCAATGATTTCGGCGTCAAGAAGATTCTCCATCTCGTGTTTGGCATCGTCCAGAAGCTCATAGATAACCTTAAAGGTGCGAATCGGAACTTTGTCGCGCGCTGCCATTTTGCTAATGTTGATAGGAGCCGAAACGTTAAACCCGTAGATTATAGTGTTTTCGCCGGCGCTCAAATAGACATCGTTTTCGCTAATGTCGCCCACTCCAGTGGAAACGATGTTGAGGGTAATCTCTCCCTTCGTATCAATCATGCGAAGACTATCCACTACTGAAGTAACAGAGCCGAGCACGTCGCCTTTTACAATCACGTTGAATGCTTTAGTATTATCTGCGACATTCATCATACGGAGAAGGTCTGTACTAGTAACATTAGCATCGGCAGTTTCGTTAGCGGCTGCCTGAGCATTAAGGAGCGCCATCTTGCGGGCAGTTTTCTCGTCTTTAGCCTCAACAAATCTATCGCCGAAGTTGGGGAGCTCCTTGAAGCCAGTAACCGTGACGGGAGTAGATGGAGTAGCTTTACCCTTGGGTTTACCTTTCCAATCTAGCATAGTGCGAACCTTGCCATAGGTAGAGCCAGCTACAATAAATTCACCGGTTTTCAGCTCGCCGCCAGTAACGAGAAGATTCACCACTGAGCCCTTCCCTGTCTCCATATGGGATTCGATAACTAACCCTTCGGCCGGGATATCTATATCGGCTTTCAATTCTTCGATGTCAGCAGTTAATAGGATCATGTCGAGAAGCTGGTCGAGATTTTGATTCATCTTGGCAGAAATCGGCACCATGGTAATATCGCCGCCCCACTCTTCTGGTTGGAGACCGTTCTGAGAAAGATCGGCCATGGTGCGAGGGATGTCAGCACCTTCGCGGTCTATTTTATTGATAGCTACGATGATTTTGGCGTTTGCGGATTTGGCGAAGTTGATAGCTTCTACAGTCTGCGGTTTAACGCCGTCGTCGGCGGCAACGACGATTACGACGATATCGGTAAGCATGGCGCCATGCTGACGAATAGCCGCAAAGGCCTCGTGGCCTGGCGTATCAAGAAAAGTAATAAGACGGTCGTTATGTTCTAGCTGATAAGCGGAGATATGTTGAGTGATGCCACCAGCCTCTTTCTCCACGGTCTTTTTATGGAGGAGTGTGTCTAGAAGCGTGGTCTTACCGTGATCAACGTGACCCATTACAGCAACCACCGGAGGGCGAAGGACAGCTTTATCCGATAATTCCCTGTGATAATCTGAGGTCTTAGTAGAAGTGTTTTTGCGTTCCAATTTAACATTTTTGAGGCCTAGCTCGTCAATAATAATCGAAGCTGTCTCAAAATCTAAACGCTGATTAATCGTAGCTACGATGCCATTCTTAAACAGCGTGCCAATTAATTCGGTCACAGAAAGGCCAAGGGCTTTACTTAGCTCATCTACAGTGATGGAACCAGCGATTTGGATGGTTTTTTCTTCCATGATTTCTCCTTTCTGCTTACTGCAATTAGTGGAAGTTTGGTCACAATCTACTTTTCTGATAGTGAGACTTGAATTTTTAAAAATGTCATACACAGGACAGCCGGCAGAACCGCCCTTTGGGCGAACCTGTCAGTGTCGGCCGGAATATACATTTTCAAAAATTCAAATCATCTTATACTATCAGAAAAGTAGATTGCAACCACCCGCCGATAATTAACCAGAAGTATTCTTGTTCTATTTTACCACAAAACGGAAAAATATGCTATAATGGGGGTACGTTAATCCCGGGTAGCTCAATGGTGGAGCAAGAAGCTGTTAACTTCGAGGTTGCTGGTTCGAGTCCAGTCCCGGGAGCCACGAATAAAAAGATGACCTGAAAGGTCATATTTTTGTTTCTATTTCCTAATGGGCTAGACAAGAACCGAAGGTTTGACCTATCTTAGTGTTTCTATGGCCTGCTCGTCCGTTAGATTTTTAGTCTACATGGGGTTTACCAAGACAATCTTCCGTTTTTTTGGCCTACACTTATTATTCTTACAATCAACACTTTACTCTCCTGACGTTTAACAACATAAACGAGTCGATATCTTCCGCTAGTGGTAATCCGATAGGCGCAACCATACTCATCCTTATAGACTACTTCGGATCTTTCCGGGAAAACGTCTAGCTGCATTGCTTTTTTAACAATTTTTTGCAAAACGATCTCTGCTTCCCATTTCGATGATATTTCTTTGACGAAGGCAAAGATATTATTCAAATCTTCTTCTGCCTTATTGGAAAAGATGACTACATATTCTTTCATTTATTCCTTTCCAGATATGTTTTTGAATATCTCTGAAGCTTCGCGTCCTTCCCCCGAGTTAATTCCTTCCTGTAGCGCTGATATTATTTCTTCTCGCGTCAACCTATCCGTCTCGATGATCCCGTATTCGCTCGGGGTCGGGTCTAAAGTTAGTTCATACGGCAAACCCCGCTTCTCGATAGTCTTATTGACGAAGGTTGAAAAAGCCGCCGAGGCCGAGAGCCCTAGACGCGCACAAATTTCATCAAACTTATTTTTCTTATCTTTATCTAATCTAATACTATAAGTTGCTTGTGTCATTCTGGGTCCTTTTTTATTACTTTATTTTATTACATTTTATATAAAATGTAATAAAATATCAATAATAGAACAGACCATTAAATATATTATTCGTTGGTGGATGGTTGCCATCCATCTGGGGGTAGTCTAACAGCTTCTTGGTCTATACTGCCAACTACTCGACAGAACATTAGTATGTGACCTAATAGAAAAGGTCGTATTGGGGCTTTACCGGAAGAGTATCAGACTTTTCCATGAAGGTCTTTTATTCTTCGGCGTTCAGGGTAATTTTGCGGACGGCGAAGTCCAGCCGTGGGAAACATTTATCCCGAATCGTTGGGCCTAACCCAGTATTAAATTTAGTAAATCCCCGCGGGCTGCGGGGATTTTTGATTATAATATTAAGTATCGAAGGCGGTCGTCATATTGCGACGATCGCTTACTATGGGTGGGTTTGCGCTAGATGTTGATTTCTATTGCCGTACAATCGATAGCGTTATCAAGGAAGCCCGATATCGAATCCTAGTGTGTTCATATAGTGGATTGCGTCGCCAAGGTGTTTTTTAACGACAAGTTCTACGTAATATTCCTTTATTTTTACATCCGGTATAGAAATCCTTTCACTATTTCCTTGCGCCGCCTTAAGATCACTGATAGTGATTACTCCAGAGTAGTACAACGCCCCCGCACTCGATGGACCAACATGAATCTGAGCAAGACGGTTGAGCTGTTCCGACGTAAAATCCGACAATCCTTCCTCGATTTTCTTCAGCACGGAATCATTTCGTCGTCCTTCAACTTCAAAGAACTTAATAACTCCTCCGCGATATGAAAAGTTTTCTCCCATAATAGTACTAGTTGCCATACTTTTCCCTCCTTCTTGTAATAAAAAACGATGGCTTCTCTATGTATCGTTATATCATGGTTAAGATAAATAATCAAGGGTTTATCTCTGTTATCCGCCAAACATGACCTTGAATAGCCCCAACGAGACCGCGAGCATAATTAGGCCGGCGGTGAGGACGCCGGCGGCAATCGCGATCATGGTTTTCTTGAAATCTAGATTTAAGACACTGGCAGCCAAGGTCCCCGTCCAGGCACCGGTACCGGGGAGCGGTACAGCGACGAAGAGAAAGAGTGCAAAGTAGGTGCCGTGTTTACCGGTTTTCTGGAAGAGCTTTTCGCCGCCTTTCTCCCCTTTCTTAAGACAAAAGTTGCAGAATTTCTTAAACGTTTTCCATTTACATTTGCTACCCCAAATGAGGACTTTTTGTGCAAAGAAATAGATAAGCGGAACCGGGAGGATATTGCCGATAGTAGCTACGATTAAGACTAGCCACTCAGGGAGGCCCAAGTCCATACCGACAGCGACCGGAATGGCGCCACGAAGCTCAATCAGCGGGACCATCGAAATAAGTAAAACAATAAGTATTTTCCAGAACATGGTCTTATTGTATCATACATCCGATAGTCTAGCGAAAAAGAGAAAGAAGCGCCATTATTCATCTTTGGGCGGGTCCTGCCGAGTCTTCTCCTCCCCAAAAATTTTGCCTAAGGCAAAATCTTTTGGGGACCCCTCCAGACTCGTCACCCGCCCATGAACAGCAATATCTCTTCGTGAATTCTTATTCTGCAGCTGTCGCTAGCACATTAGCAAACGGCGAATCAGTCTGAAGTTCGAAGCGGTCTTTCTGTGCGACCTCTGGGTACTTGGCTGGGTCAAGAGCCTCCAAAAACATTTCATAAGGACGGCACCAGAGTTTATGCTCTCCATACAAAGCGCGATAAATTACCATTTTCTCGCCTGTCTCGGTGTGAGTGGCAACATCCTCAACGATATAGTAATTCCCTTTGTAATGCTTATATATGCCGTGAATTTTTACCTCTCTTTTTGCCATAATCCAATTATAGCATGATAGAATGAATAAAAGGAGTGTTTATGCTAGCAAATAATCAACTTTTGATCGGAAAAACTGAGGACAAAAAAGAGCTTATGATTTTGCCACAGATGGCGAACCGGCATGGGCTTATTACTGGGGCGGTCTGGGTCTGGTAAGACTGTGACTCTCAAGGTGATGGCGGAGAGTTTTTCGGATGCCGGGGTGCCAGTATTTTTGGCAGATGTTAAGGGTGACCTGGCCGGAACCGCAGTAAAAGGTGAGGTGACAGAAGCAATCCAGAAGCGGCTCGATAAGCTAACAATTCGGGATTTTGAGGCGAAGTCATTCCCAGTGCGGTTTTGGGATTTATTTGGCACTGAAGGGCACCCACTAAGGGCTACCGTAGAATCCGTGGGGCCGGAAGTGCTTTCCATTATGCTGGGGCTATCTGAGGCACAGGAAGGCAATCTCGCTATCGCTTTTGCGATTGCAAAAGATGAGAATCTAGCATTAATCGACCTTAAGGATTTACGTGCGGTTTTGCAATATGTGAGCGAAAACAAGGACAAGTACTCTACGCGATACGGCAATATTACTACCCAGAGTATTGGAGTAATACAGAGGTCGCTTCTAGCGCTTGAAAATCAGGGTGCAGACCATTTCTTCGGACAGCCTGCGCTAGAGGTGAGCGATTTCTTCGCCACAGAGGACGGCCGCGGCGTGATTAACATCCTACATGCGGTAACTTTGTTCGAAAGCCCAGATATGTACGCTGCTTTTCTACTTTGGCTTCTTACAACCTTATTCTCTACTTCTCCAGAGGTGGGCGACCTCGACAAGCCAAAACTAGTCTTCTTCTTCGATGAAGCGCATTTGCTATTCAATGGAATGCCGGCTTACCGACTAAAAAGAATCGTTCAGATTGTTAAATTGATTCGCTCACGCGGAATTGGGCTTTACTTTATTTCTCAGAGCCCAACAGACATTCCAGACGAGATTTTGGCACAGCTAGGCAATAGAGTACAGCATTCTTTGCGCGCTTATACCCCGTCCGAACAAAAAGCGGTAAAGGCTGCGGCGCAAGCATTCAGGGTAAACCCGAAGTTTGATACCGAAAAAGCTATCTTAGAACTTGGGACAGGTGAAGCGCTAATTTCCTTCCAGAATGAGAAGGGGGCACCAGAGATAGTGGAAAGAGCTACAATTTTGCCTCCTCAGAGCCTAATGGGAGCAATAGACGGCATTACGCGAAACAAGGTCATTAATTCTAGCCCTCTGGTGGGCAAATATGATGAAGCTCTGAACCCTGAGTCTGCCGCCGAAATCATCCAACAGAAGGCCGATACTGAGGCCGCAGAGGCTTCAGCGCGCCTTGAAGCCGAAGCGGCCGAGAAACAACAGATAGCGGCTGAGAAGGCCGCAGAAAAGGCCGCGAGTGAGCAGGCAAAATTGGCCGAAAAAGAGCGTATTGCGGCCCAGAAGGCCCTTGAAAAAGCAGAAGCGGCACGTATCAAGGCTGAAGAGAAAAGGCGCTTACAGGCCGAAAGAGAGGCCATTAAGGCCAAAGAGCGCTCGCAAAAGACCCGCGATCGGCTGCTCGGCAATATTTTGGGCTCGGCCGGAAGCACTATTGGGCGTAAGATTACGGATAAAATCTTTAAAGATATATTCAAATAGACATCGGAACGTCCGAGCAAATGATAGGCTAGTCTTTTTGGGAGCTAGACTTGAGTAGTTGTAAGGCCTGCATTATTCGTCAGGTACTTCGCGTCTTAGCGAACATGCGACAGCCTGAGTAAGGAAGTCGTTGCACTAGAAGATGAGATGCAACCATTCTTGTAAAAGATTTAACCGACGCTCGTACACTGGGATAATGCAGAGCTTACAACGAGCCAAATCTATTTATGCTCCCAAAAAGACCAGCCACCCATTCGCACAGCCGTTATACTCTGGCTTACATTTGATTATTTCTTGGTTTTTTCTTCTTTTTCTAGCTCGCGGAAGGCGACTTTGCCAACCTTAGTCTTAGGTAGGTTGTCGCGAAATTCGTAGGCAGCCGGCAGAGCGTAGATTGGGACATTCCTCTCTAGCAATTCCCTGATTTCTCGTTCAATACGCTTACCGGGTTTGTAACCAGGTTTTAGAACTATAAAGGCCTTCGGTACCTGACCCTTGTAATGATGGTCGATACCAATAACTGTAGAGGTGAGTACCGCCTCGTGTGAATTGATAACCGATTCGAGATGAGTCGGGTAGATATTGTAACCAGAGGAGATGATAATCCGTTTCAAACGCTGCGCAAAGTAGATGAGGCCGTCTTCCCCTAAATAACCAATATCACCGGTATGAAGCCAGAGCTTACCATCGTCATGTAGGCGAATAGTCTGGGCGGTTTCGACGTCATCACCAAGATATCCCATCATCACGAGCGGGCCAGAGATACAAATCTCACCCTCTTCGCCAGCTGGGAGCTCTTTGAAGGTATCGTTTTTAATGATTTTGAAGTCAGTATCTGGCATCGGTACACCAATAATGCCATCCGCGAACGTGCGTTCTGGCGAAAGACAGACTGCACCGGAGCCCTCGGTGAGGCCATAACCGACACGGATCTTAGCCTCGGAACCATGATCCTGTAGGAACTGGTTAACTTTGTCTCTTAAAGTTTGGTTTAAGGCATCGCCGCCACAGATAACCGCCGTAACGGATTTGAGGTCTTTAGATTTCAACTTGGTGTTAATTAGAGCCTCAAAGAGAGTAGGTACACCGACGATGAAGTTCGGCTCATTTTTCCGAATAACGTCTGCAAACTGCTTGTGAGAGAAAGCAGGAATAAGAATACAGCCCATACCGCGGCAAAGCGGGGTATGGATACAGACCCCAAGACCGAAACAGTGGAACAGAGGTAGAATAGACAAAACTGTAGCTCCGGGCACAACCTGGCGAATCATAGTGGCGTCACAGATAGATTCGGCATTGATATTGAGATTTGATAGCATAACCGCCTTAGGAGCACCAGTGGTACCGCCAGAGTACATAATGACGGCCAAATCTTCACCGCCACGTTCCTCGTGGTAATTTCCCTGATAGAAGTATGAGTTGGCAATAAAATCTTCCCAAAGTACCACACGACTATCGTTGGCTGGCAGACGAACTTTTTTAACGTGAAGGGTGTTATAAAGCTTCTTCTTAAGGAACCCTAGACCAGCGGACGGGCGCACCACGATAATGCGCTCTAGTTGTGCTATATCGCGAAGCTTATAGATTTTATCAAAAACAGCGTCAATTACTAAGACGTACTTAGACTCGGCTACTTTAATATAATATTCGAGCTCCTTTTCGGAGGAAAGGGGGTGAACCATGTTACAAACGGCTCCGACCATATTTACGGCGTATACCATCGTAATTCCTTCTGGAGTGTTCGGCATACAGATTGTGACTCTGTCGCCTTCCTTGACGCCGTAATTCTTAAGGGCGCGGGCGGCTTTCTCGATTTTCTTGACAAAACTTTTGAATGTAACCTTATGCCCGTAGTAGCTATAAGCGACATTATCCGGCCATTTCTCGGCCGATTGCATGACCATGTCAACCATGGAACAATCTGGATATTCGATTGTAGAGGGCACACCCTCTTCTTCGTAGTATTCTAACCAAGGTTTGCCTTGGGTCTTTTTCTTATCTTTCTTCACAAAAACTCCTTATGACAATTATACCACAAATTGGGAGACGAGGCTATTTTCTATTCCAAGTAAGAACACTGGCGAGACGGCCTAGCCTCCTGAAACGTTTTCTTCTCCTAGCAGCCTTTTCTTTCTCTATCATTCTTCTATAGCGTTGAAGCTTTAGACCTTCTCTATGGGTATCTCTTGTCTCTGTTTCCTCCCTGTTTCTTTGTATTTCTTCGGCTTTGACTGCGTTTTTGAAGATATTTTTCTTATGCTGTTTTACCTTCTCTTCAAGACTCTTTCGCTGCTCTGGCTCTATATCACGATCACTGGCTAATATCTCTTCTTCCGCCTCGATCAAGGCGAGCCCTGTTTTGATTGCCTGATCAATCTCCGACCAAGGGTCTATAAGGGCCCTCGTAGCAGCCAGCTGAAGATCTCCATTCTGAAAAGCGGTCTCTATACGCTGTTTGTACTTTTCATTGTCTTCGCCTACTCCCCTCGGGAACTGATCATAAATTTTTGAAAGATAAGCAAAGTATTCCTTTGTGGTCTGGGCGTAACTAGAATCGTCTCTCGCGACATGCCCCCCTATCCTTGGAATGAATTCCATAATAACAGTTATGCTGTCATTTTTAGCAAGGCGTCTCTCGTAATCGTGCCAGGTTTCTTGTTGCTGTCGAAAATACACTTCCGGTTCTTTGGTTTCGCCAGTATAGCCATACGTGTTTCTTAGCTGTTGACTGTGTTGGTCTTCCCATGCCTGAGCTTCGTTTCTGAATCTGTTCCGCCGCAACCACTTCTCGTATCCATCTATATCCTTCTTCGCCGTCTCGTAGGCACGCTTTCGCTCCGCAATCCGTGCGGTGGCCTCATTGTTCTCATAGTGTTTTCTGATATACCCGGTCACTTCCTTAAATCTATCGTCAAGCTCTTTTTTCGTACGCTCTCTCTCTGAGTTATATTTCACCTCAGAAACCATCTTCTCGTCAAGAAGTTTATTTCGGTAATCTCGTAGCCCCCCAAGCATTCTCCGATATTCATCCTTCTCGGAGTCGTCTTTATCTGAATTTTCTATCTGCTCTTCACGCAGACTAATCCATTTGAGCCACTTATCATTGTCCCGACCACCATTGTTTTGCTCGCCACTTACTGGGGCCCTTTCGCCGTGTTTACTCATTTTTAAAGCCTTTCTTCGTGTTGTTCCTATAATTATACCGTCTATGCTCATAAGTAGCAACAAAAAAATCCCTCGGCTGGGGGATTTTTTTGTTTTGAGATGCTTATTTAGCGATTGAGAGGGAGATTTTGCGGCCTTCTTTGTCGATATCTAGGACCTTGAAATTCTTGCGCTCATTTAGGGTGAAGATTTTCTCTGGGTCTACATCGGAACCTTCGCCAAGCTCAGAAACATGGACCAAGGCTTCGACAGCTGGACTAATCTGGACGAATGCGCCAAATGGGGTGATTCTAGTGATGGTTCCCTCAACTTTGGAGCCTTTCTTTAGATTGGCAACTTCTGAAATCCAAGGATCTTCTACGAGTTGCTTCATCGATAGAGATAAGCGCTCTTTATCGATGGCGATAATTTTAGCTTCGATTGTGTCGCCGACTTTGACATAGTCAGACGGGTTATTGACTCGTTCCCAGGAAATCTCGGAGATATGAATGAGCCCCTCGATGCCGTCTACATTCACAAAGACACCGAAATCAACTACGCCAGTCACTACACCTTTTACGACGTCACCGACTTTGAGTTCGGCGAAACGCTCGGCAAGACCGTCTTTAATAGCTTCTTTCTCAGAGAAGATTAGTTTGTTTTCTTTCTTGTTAGCATTGAGAATACGAGCTTTGATTGGTCGACCGACCAATGAATTGAGGCGTTGCAAAATTTCGTCTTTATCGGCGGAGCCGACGCGTGGGTAATGCTCTGCAGAGAGCTGTGAAACTGGCATAAAACCGCGGATACCTTCGTATTCCACCAAGAGGCCACCGCGATTAGCGTCAAACGGTGTTACCTCGACAATTTCACCACTATCTAGCTTGACTTGAATTTCGTCCCAACCTTTGTCTTTGACAGCCTTTCTGAGCGAGAGTAATACATACCCGTCGTCCATTTCCGACTCAATCACCGAAGTTGTAACCTTGTCGCCAACGTTTAGATTGCGCACAAAGGATGCTTCGCGGCGTGGTACGAGACCAACACCTTGAGGGCCTAGGTCGATTAATATTTCGTGTTTTTTGACAGACAACACTGTACCCTCTACGGTGTCTCCTGTCATTGCTTTTTTGAATGAATTTTCATGCTTCTCGAGCAGTTCATCCATTGATATTTTTTTGGCATTTGCCATGATTAATTATTCCTTCCTTTAGACTCATTCATTAGCTTTTGTCTAGCATCCTCCCAGCGGGTCCTGCCGGGTCTTCTCCTCCCCAAAAATTTTGCCAAGGGCAAAACCTTTTGGGGACCCCTCCAGACCCATCACCCGCTGGTGTAGGGCCGGCCAAAAATTAGTGAATGAGCCTAAATTTAGGTTAATTATAGCAAAAAACCATGCTATAATCAAGGTATGTATTTAGGGATAGACATCGGAGGCACGAAAACCTTAATCGCTTTATTCACGAAGCGGGGGCGGATTATTAAGCGCAAGAAATTCCCCACCCCGCATGGCTCGCAGACCTTTTTACGAAAACTTGTTAATGAGCTAGAGCCATTTAAAAAGTACAAAATTCGCTCTATCGCGGTCGCCATCCCGGGGGCTGTACAAAATAATTGTTCAGTCAGGTTTGGGAATCGTCGCGAATGGGGTTGGATTGACGTTTATACCCCAATAAAAGATTTATTCAATTGCCCAATTTGGCTAGAAAATGATGCAAGTTTAGCTACTTTATACGAGGGGTACAATTTGCCCGGCAAGATAATTTTCTTGACCTTTTCAACTGGGCTCGGTGGCGGGATTGTTGAAGGCAATCAGATATTACCGAGTTCGAAGAGTTTCGAGCCTGGTCATCTGTTATATGTTTACAATAACAAAGAAAAGGAATGGGAGGATATCGCCGCAGCGAGTGCGATTGAGAAGTTCTATCACGTCGACAGAGCGACCGACCTTCGTGGTAAGGACGTCCTGAAGGATATTGCGAACCGTATTTCTCTAGGGATACCAGATATCGTGAGAGAACACCACCCAGATATGATGATTTTAGGTGGCCCAATGGGCAAAATCTTCCGACTTTTTGAGCCATACTTACCAAAAGATTTAGATGTGAAGCTGAGGCGACCAAAACGACCAACCGAATCGGCGATTTATGGTTGCTATATCTATGCTAAAACTAAAGATAAGGCAGGAAGCGAAGTTCCGCCAAATACCACCAAAGACACCCAATAATCCGGCCGACGCCGTAATGGATAACGAGTATCAGGCTTTCGAAATGACAGGAGCGAATGATTTACGAGATTTAATTACTAAAATCAAGGTAGACTACCCAAGTTTTGCCCTCAAAACGGGTAGGAAGTTTGCTTTTAGGT
>JAEEGL013403693.1_pt1 | contig 42444 bp, 29 predicted proteins | sample 9134231 | NCBI WGS metagenome assembly JAEEGL01 (sample SAMN16246548, study PRJNA631951) | gut metagenome | biome: gut microbiome; feature: rumen; material: fiber-attached | host: Bos | place: Iran: Karaj | collected 2018-10 | reverse complement strand
GGTCGACGCCGGCCGAGGACGCCATCTTATAATAGGTGGCCGTCGCGATGGGGCATGATGACACGGCGCGCTTGCCAGGATCGAAGACGGCATTGACATCGGGTGGGAACACACTCTGATAGGCATCGTTCACCTCAACAGCAGGGTTGGCCCACCACAGGAAAGTCTGGGGCAGATTGGTGCGATTACTTACGCGACCCTGAATCTCAAGATAAGTACAGCCTGGGCGCAGGGTAAAGCCTGCCATACCCTTTTGGTGGAACATACGCTCCATCTCGTTTACCCATACGGTGATAGAGCCATCCTCGTTTTCAACAATGGTACTATCAACGGGCATATAGGTTGAAGGACGGTGGTGCTGCGGCCAGTTAAACTCGATGCCGCCGCTAATCCAAGGACCAGCCAAGCCTACCAAAGCGGGCTTAATAACATGATTGTAGTACACAAAGTGGCGCTGCTTAATCTTATCGTAAGCCATCTGCACACGACCGCCAAGTTCTGGCAGAATCATCACCTTGATATACTCATTCTCAATATATACAGCCTTATACTCCTTGTCGACTTTCTCGTCGCTCATGGTCTCGATGACAGGATAAGGATACACTACGCCACTCGATCCCTGATAGACACGTTTCTCCAGGAACATCGGGTTCTTCTCAGGCTTTCCGACTTCGTATGTCGGAATCGTCACTATTTCTCTCCAAGCTTTTACCATCTTATTATTTGACTACTTACTATTTGACTAATTCACGCTCAAGTTCTTCGAGGCTCTTGCCCTTAGTCTCAGGACAGTTGCGGAACAGGAAGATAAAGGCACACACACAGATGCCGCTATAGATCCAGAACGTGCCGCTTGAGCCTAAGGCTGCATTCATCGAGGGGAAGGAGAAAGTGAGCGTACAACATCCTACCCAGAGGGCAAACGTACAGGTCGCCATCGCGATGCCACGAACACGATGGGGGAAAATCTCTGCCAAGAGTGTCCATGTGACAGGTCCCAGCGTCATGGCATAGACAGAAATCGCAGCCACCACCAGAGCCACCATCATCACACCTGTCATCTGCATGAAATAGCAGGTGCCAAGTATAAAGTAGATAAGTCCCAGTCCACCAGCGCCTATCAGAATCAGCGTACGACGGCCCCATTTCTCAATGGTATAGAGCGCCACGAAGGTGAATATCACATTGGCGATACCCGTAATCACGATATTGATAAACATGCCGTCGACATCAAAGCCCGCACCCACGAATATCTCCTGCGCATAGTTGAAGATCACATTCGTGCCGCACCATTGTTGAAATACAGCAATTATCAGGCCTAACAGCAACACCTTACCATATCGTGGAGAATTGAAAAGTTGAAAAATTGAAAGATTGAAGTTCTTGTTATCAGATTTCAATTCTTCAATTCTTCCATTCTTCAATTCTAAATACACTGGGCTCTCTGGGATGAAGAAGCTCATCACCAGGAACAACGCTGCAGGCAGCGTCTCAGCCCAGAACATCCAGCGCCATCCCCACTCCACGTTCCACGCCTGGCTCTCTGCTACCGAAGTATCCCTGGCCAGCAGCATATTCACGATTTGTGCACTGAGAATACCCAACACTATCGTCATCTGGTTAAGGCTCACCATCCGCCCACGAATCTCCGCAGGACTCACCTCCGCTATATACATCGGTGCCAGAGCAGATGCCACACCGATACCGACACCGCCTATGAAACGGGCTATATTAAATAAGGTGAAGTCATTAAACAGACCTGTCGCTATCGCCGATACGGTGAAGAGCACGGCAGAAAACATCAATAACGGCTTACGTCCATACTTATCCGCAGCGGCGCCAGCCACCATCGCACCTATCAGACAGCCGATGAGTGCCGTCGTCATTGCCACACCCTGCATCAGAGGCGAATCGCTGATACTGAAGTACAATTCATAGAATGGCTTCGCACCACCGATTACTACCCAGTCGTAGCCGAAGAGCAGTCCGCCCATCGCCGATACTGCGCAGATGAAATAGAGAAATCCTTTGTTGTAATTACTCATAATCGTTGCTTTTTATATCTTTTTCGGTTACAAAGGTACTACATTTCTCAGTATCTACGGATGGAGAAATTTACGTATTATAATGGACAATTTTACGCATAGGATTTGGACGATTGGATAATTCTTCGTAACTTTGCAGCAGAATAACAGCATAGATCGGTCAAGTTATGATTAAGAAGAAAGACGGATTTCAGGGTGAGCAACAGGTAGTACTGCCGCCGATGCTCATTCAGATGCAGGAGGAAGACCCCCTGACATCGAGCCTGTTTATTACCGACATCGGCTACTATCCCAAGGCTGAGCATCACCATCGGATTCGAGAGAAAGCCATCGATCAATATGTGCTGATTTACTGTGTGGACGGAAGTGGCTTCTATGTCGTCGATGGCAAGCGATACGAGGTGAAGAAGAACCAATATTTCATTCTTCCTGCCGGAAAGCCTCATGAATATGGTGTCACAGAAGGTTGCCAATGGACTATCTACTGGTTGCATTTCCGTGGTGAGCATGCTTCCATCTTCGCAGAGGGAGCGATAAAACCGCAAGACATCAAAATTACCACAAATTCCAGGATCAAAGACCGTCTTGACATCTTCGAGGAGATTCTCAATATCCTCTATACAGGTGACGGAATAGAGGATTTCCGCTATGCATCGAGCCTGCTTCACCATTTTCTGGCCTCGATGCGCTATCTTCAGCAGTTCCGCAGTGCTACCACAAGCACTCAGGGACGCGGTTCCATGGATCCGACAGAGGCGGCTATCCACTTTATGCGTGAGAACATAGAGAATCGAATCACCCTGGAGGATGTGCTAAAATATGTAGGCTACTCGCAAAGTCATTTCTCTTCCCTATTTAAGAAAACCACAGGTCAGAGCCCGCTGGCTTATTTCAACCGTCTGAAGATCGAACATGCCTGCAAACTGCTAAAACAAACAGACCTGAAGGTAAATCAGATCTGTTACAAAATCGGTATCGAAGACCCATTCTATTTCTCACGTCTCTTCTCGAAGACAATGGGCATATCGCCTACGGAATACAGGGAAAAGCTCAATCCCTAATTACAAACATTTTAGCTCTAAAATATTAGGGATTCGGCTTTTTCTGCAATAAGTGTCACGAGCGAGCAGTATTCCCGCTACTAGCAAACTGCCACCTTAATACTTTATGATATTTCTGCTTCATTGTCTTAGAACTTGATGTTGAACTTATACTCTGGGATCACCTCCACATTCTTAATATCTACTACAGCACCTTTACTAAAATCTGGAATGGCCGATTTGCGAAGATCGCCAAGGAACGGTGCGTCCGCTTTCAAAGGACGGAAATAGAACGTCATCGGATTGGTCTTCAGGTCTTCTGCATAGCGTTTCAGACCGATTGTCCAAGGATCGCCATCGTAGAAAGCATCCTGAACCAGTTGGTCTTTCATAAAGGCCATCGCCACATCGCCGATGTAGTTGATACGAAGGAAATACTCATGGATTTGACTATTTGACAATTTACTATTTGACGATTGCAAATGCTGCAATAGTCTGACACTCATACGGCGAGGACTGGCTTTCTTGACTTCATATTCAGGTTTTACAGCCTCAACGCTGACACTCTGAGACTTAAAGCCCAGCTTTGAAGGATAAAGGACATAATTGACGGTATTCTCACCTAAGCTTAGCAAGTCTGCCCCATCGTCAGAAGGCAGGACCGTTGCAGATGTGATAAGCAGATGGCCATTGATCTTTGCTGCATTCAGAGCCTGAGCGCGCGTAAGCGTGGTGATCCTTACTGTATTACCCGTCATCGTCCTGATCGTGAAAGTGCTCTTATAGCCAGCTATCGGCTTATACGTATTCTTACCCTTCACGGTTGACTTGTCAAACTGGTATTCTGTTGCCATCCCCTCTGGAGCGAAAAATACATAGTGTTCGGCATTGCCGTCCTTTATCTTCATCAGGAGTTGTGCTGTAGCATATTTCAGCAATGCCCCTTCCATATCGAAATTGAATGGCAGGATGACACTCTGATCCTTTGGGAGGGTAAACGAACCGTTTGACGGAATCATCAGTGTCTCACCTTTCAGATTCAGTTTAAGTTGCAGACCTGTAATATCGTGCCGGAGCGTATCATAATCCTGTGCATTGATCATAAACACAAAACCTCGGTCATCTTTCGTCCGCACAGCCCAGCGCAGGTCATCACGATTCTCTGGCGTCATCTTCTCCCAATCCGAGGGAAGGACTGTCTCCATCGGTGCCAGGCGGTCAGAGAAATCATTCAGGAAAGAATGCAGCAGGCGCAGATGACGATATGCTGGCCGCACGAGTCCAAACTCCCCAATAGGAGCCTGAAAATCATAGCTGATCTTGGGAACGCCCATAGGCTCGTCAGAGAAGAATCCTTTGCTCCCACTCATTTTGGGTGTACTGCCACCATGATACATATAATATCCGATACCATTACTGCCTCCACCCAGACAGCGCACCATCATCGCCTCTGCCGTCGAAGCATAGCAATAAGGCCGACGGTCATATGTCATCTGGATGCCAGCCCCCATCTCTGCAGAGAAAGAGGGATAGTCCGTAGGATTGTATCTCACTGGCGAATAGTCTGGTGTGCCCTGCATATCCTTGAACATCAGGAAAGGCGACATGTGAGGCTTTGTCCATGTAGCGTAGGTATAGGCAGCTGTCACAGGGATGGTCTCTCCAGGAATCACAGCTGCATTGCCCCACCCCGTAGCCGTATAAAATGGCGTGATGATGCCTGCCTCCTGAGCCATCTGCTTCAGGGTACGCATGTGCATCTCGCCGATCTCAGCACGTGTCGCCTTGCGAGCCTGGACACCCACGCCAATCTGAGCCTCAGCAGCATTATAGCTGGCTGCCGTATAATCTTTAGGTTCTTTAGGATAACAGATGGCCCAGGGTGCTGCAGAGTGCTGCATCTCGTTTTCGAGCTGACAACCGATTACAGGGCCACCGTCTTTGTAATAGAGTCCCTCCATCTGTTTGGCAATCTCAGCGTAGAGAATGCGGACATATTTCAGATATTCCGGGTCATTGCTGCGCACCTCAAGCGTCTTAGCAAAGAGCCAGTCTGGGAATCCGCCACTACGTATCTCACCATGACACCAGGGACCGATACGGATAATGACGGGCATGGCGTGTTTCTTACAGAGTTCAAGGAAACGTCGCAAGTCACGATTGCCGTCCCAGCAGAACTGTCCTTCCTCTTCCTCATGGATGCTCCAGAACACATAAGTAGGAATCACATTGATACCGCCCGCCTTCATCTTCAGGATCTCCTCTTCCCACTGTTCTGCCGGATAACGGCTATAATGGAACTCACCCATCACAGGAATAACGGGCTTGCCTGCTATCGACATATAATAGCTGTTCACATCTATACGCTCTCCTTTCGGATTTGCGCCTCCCATCTTCAGATGATCACTTCTGATTTGCCTTGTCTGGTCTGGAGCTGTTATCTCATACACTTTTGTCTGTGCCTGGGTCATTGCTGTCAAGCACAAAAACATCATTGACAGAATCACTCTTTTCATTGTTGTTTCGATTTTACCTTTTCGATTACCATTTATCGCGAGTCTGTATATCGTCTGCCCAGCGGTGATCTTTGGGGAATGGCTGGCCTCCCCAGGCTTTCACCTGCGTCCAAGGCTGGGGGGCATCCGTCCAGAAAGAATGATCAGCAGGCAGGCCTAACGGCATGAAAGCCAGTGAGGTCATGTAGAGCGAGCCGTTGTTGGTGTACCAGTCGGCAGTCTCTGGTTGTGATCCGCAAAAACCGATGGTGAGGAAGCCTGCATCATTGAAATTGTTCTGAATATCAAACATACGGTGAAGCACCTTTGTCAAGGCGGCACGCACCTGACCGTTGCTAAGCTCTGAGGGTAACTTCTGATACCATGCCATCAGCGCCAAGGGTTGCATGGCAGCCATACGATAAGGCGTAGAACGGCCGATAACCGGGAAGGTGCCTTCGGGAGAGATGAACCGTTCGAGAATGATGGCAAACTTCTGAGCCCGCTTCAGCGCACGGTCGTAGTATTTCTGATAGTCGAGACGGGAGTTGTACTTGGCGTCCACCATCGCCTGCAGCGTCTCCAGATACATGGCATGAAAGACGTAGCTGCTGTAATAGTCGAAGGCAAATACGGGACCGTCGGCATACCAGCCGTCACCGACATACCACTCTTCCACCTTGCGGCAAGCCGTGTTCACGCGGAACTCGTCGAAGAGTGGAGAGTGAAGAGTGGAGAGTGTAGAATTTGCTTCCGCTTTTGCAAGGAAGCTTTCTGTAAGACTTGAGAACAGAAACCAATTGGTATAGGGCGGGTCAATCTTACGCAGAGCCTGAAACTCCTTGATATAGCGCTGTTTGGTAAGGTCATCGAGTGGCATCCAAAAGGTGTCCCAGGCACGCAGAAACGACTCTGCGATATAGGCAGCGTCAACGAGATTCTGCCCTGCCCTACCCCAACAGAGATAGTCGGGCGACTCAGGATCAACAGCGTTCTTATAGGCGGCAAGTGCCCACTCACGAAGCTGTCGGCGCTGCTGTCCCTCAGCAGTATCGTCGTCTGGCAGTGTCAGCCAGGGCGCAATACCAGCCATCAGACGTCCGAAGGTCTCCATATAAACCACGCTCTTGTCACGATTGTCGAACGAAGGCGAGAACTCCGTCTTCATGTTCTTCTGGAGTTCGCCCTTAGCCATGTTCTCCAGCACGGGCTGAGCCATCTTGTAAGCTAATGAGCACCAATATTGGCGATCAGTCTGTTCCGTCGCTTTTGTCTTTTTTGCTTGGGTTGGCATGACCAGCATAAGGGCTAATACCAACAAGGTTGTCGTTCTTTTCATCTTATGTCTGTTATGAGTGGATGCTTAATATTGTTCAGATAGTCGTTGGCTAACAGCTGCCACTCAGCCATCGTCTTAACGTCGTAACAGCTCCATGCAGAGCCGAAATAATAGGTATAGGGTTTACCGTCGTACTTACGTACGATACCCAAGGCGTGGTTCTTCTCACCACTAAGCTTGATGGTCTCGTCCACACCATTAGGGAACAGGGTACCCACAAATATCTGCGATTGGTTTACCTTAGGATTGTCGGTTGGGTCAGCATACAACACATAGTCTTTGCCAAGCACTAACTCACCCTCACCATTCAGCACAACGCCCGAAGCCCACGAATTCGGTTCTTTGATGCCGTCATACCATACCGTCATCTTATTGTAATGAGAACCGCGGTCCAGACTCACGAGTCGGTGCTCTGTCACACCATCGCTGTTGGGATGATAGGTCAGCTCAACCGTAAAACGAAGAGGTCCGTTGTCGAGTATCTTATAATCCTTAAAACAATAAGGAAAAACCAGTTCACCGTCTTTCATCAGGGCTGGTGCACCGCAGCCTAAACTTGGCCCAACGGAGTAAACGTCAAGTCCTTCGCCGTGGTCATAGTGAAACGAGGTGGCCAGGTATATGTCATTGGCCTCTTTAGGCTTGCCTGCCCTTTTCAACGAATCCCTTTGGCCCACACCCCACAGGTGCATCTTATAGCGTTTCTCTAAAACCAGTTCTCGAGTGCTTTTAGTCCATACGTCGGTACCGAATGCTTTCTCGCCACTGCGCTGTAGGGCAGGACCGTACATGCGATAGATGCCAAGATCGTTTTCCCAGGTCATATCGTCGGAGCGCTCAGGGAACAGTCTTCCAAACACATACGACTTGAAATTCTTTCGAGTCTGCTCTCGCTTGGCAGAGCTCAAACAAGCTTGGCTCTGCGCTCGCTTACGCGCAGCCTTAAATGCCGACGGGGTGCCTTTCGCAATAGTGAATTCCGCCTTACTCTTCGGCTGGACGGACACATAGAGCAGCAACTTTCCGTCGTATGTCTTCTGGTAAGTCATTTCTTGCCCAAAAGCATTCCTGACAGTCAGCGATTCGTCATCACCGATGCCCAGTTGCTGGCATACAGCATGCAGATCAGTCTCCACCACCTCCTGACGTTGATGGTCAGAGGGATTGAAAACCAAGAGAACCAATAACAGCAGTCCGTTCATCGTTCCAGATATTTGACGTATTCACAGGCTGCTAACAGGAATGCGCCTACCCCGAAATTAGCCTGAGAGTTGGCGTCGACGGTCTGCCCAGGAATAGCTCGTTCTCCGATAGGCTGGACATAGCCTACCCTCCCGTCCTCTTGCAGGGCGATGGTAGTCAGATAGTTCCAGGCCTTTTCGATTACTGGCCCGAACTCTTTCTTCTTCAGATAGCCATTGTTCACTCCCCACAGCAAACCGTAACAGAAGAAGGCCGTACCAGAGGTCTCATAGCCTGGTGCCTGCTGCGGGTCCATCATCGAACGGGTCCAGTGTCCTTCGGGCTGCTGGAGCCGCTTCACGCCACGGGCCAGATTCACATATTTCTCTACGAAGAAAGGCTGGCGGACGTATGTCTCAGGCATGTCCTGTAGCACCTTGGCAAGTCCTGCCAGTACCCATCCGTCGCCACGGGCCCAGAAGTCTTTCTTGCCGTTGGCCGTCTGATGCTTCGGATAGACGTACTTGCCGTCTCGGAAATAAAGACCTGTCTCACGGTCGAGCATGATACTGTCGCTGTAGCAGATGTTCTCGTACAGTTTACGCAGGTATTTGGTGTCGCCCGTCAACTTATACATCTTTGTCATCACAGGCATCACCATATAGAGGGCATCTGCCCACCACCAGTAGTCGTTGGCCTTGGAGTCAGCCTCATAGCCCATTGCCTCCTTGGCCCTTGCCACCTTCTTTTCATCGGGTTGCAGGTTGTACAAATCAATATAAGTCTGGAAGCAAATCTGCCAGTCGCCAAAGAGTACATAGTCCATTCCCTCACCATACTGCTTGTATTTCCAATTGGCGGAGTTAGGTTCTGTTGCCCCTTTCCACTGATTATGCTCTGCCCAGCGGATGCTATAGTCAAGCATCTGTTGGTCATTCAGCTGTTTGTATACCTCCATGTTGCCAGTATGGTAAGCGGCATTGTCCCAAAACGAACGAACCTCAGCAGGATTATTCGTCTGCCAATAAGTATTCACCTTCCTGATGACATCCTTTACTTCGCATGATGTCCATTTCTTCGCTTGAATGCCCAATACAGGCAGAACCAGAGCGATAATCATTAGTAGTCTTTTCATCCGATATCTTTTTGATTTGGGTACAAAGGTACAAAAAAGTTTGGAATTTTCAGGAAAAAGACGTAAATTTGCACCTGAAATATAAAAAAACGAACTCTGCAAAGACAAGAACTAGTTTATGAAACAGATCATTTCTACCATCTTATTGGTTATGGCAGCTGTGATGCCCGTGAATGCAACAAGTCATGAAGTACCCCTGATTCAGAATGTGCATGCCTATGAAAGCATGTCGCTCAACGGTGACTGGAACTATATCGTAGACGTGCAGGAAGAGGGCTATTACGACTATCGTATGAATCCCACACGCTGGGGATTCTTCGTCAACGCGAAACCTCAGAAGCCCGAGGACCTCATCGAATACGATTTCGACAAGTCACCGACGATGCAAATCCCTTCAGACTGGAACACGCAGGATGAACGTCTCTTTTTCTACGAAGGAACGGTATGGTTTAAGAAGAGTTTCCAGGCCGTGCCGATGGAGGACTACACCACCCTGCTCTATTTCGGTGCCGTCAACTACGACAGCCGAGTTTGGGTGAACGGCAAGGAGGCCGGACACCATATCGGCGGCTTCACACCTTTCAATTACGACATCAGCGACTTGCTGAAAGAGGGCGAGAACGTCATCATCGTAAAGGTCGATAATAAGCGCCACGCTGAAGACGTACCCACGCAGATCTTCGACTGGTGGAACTACGGCGGCATCACTCGCGATGTTATGTTGGTGAAGGCACCGAAGGTCTATCTGGAGGACTACAGCCTGCAACTTTCGAGGAAAGAGGACGCAAAAAAGCGGAAGGAGATTATCTTCAGCGCGAGACTGAACAAGGCCGAGGCCGGACACAAAGTAACTGTCTTCATCCCAGAGCTGAAACTCGAAAAGACCTTCACCACTGATGCCAACGGCACGATTAATTCTCAATTCTCACTTCTCAATTCTCAATTAAAAAAACTTCAGCTTTGGTGTCCTGAGAATCCCAAGCTCTATCAGGTTCAGATCTCAGTCGACACAAGCACATTTGCCAATGAGATCGGTTTCCGCACCATCGAGACGTGCGACAAGCAGATTCTGCTCAACGGCAAGCCCATCTTCCTGAAAGGCATCTCTATCCACAACGAGAAACCCAATGGAGGAGGCCGCGCCAATACCGCTGAGGACGCCCGTACACTGCTCTCATGGGCCAAGGAGTTAGGATGCAATTTTGTGCGTCTTGCGCACTATCCCCACCACGAAGAGATGGTACGCGAGGCAGAGAAGATGGGCATTCTGGTGTGGTCGGAAATTCCTGTCTACTGGACCATCGCCTGGAAGAATCCCAAGACATACGAAAACGCCCAGCGACAGCTCACCGACATGATTGCCCGCGACCATAACCGCGCCAACGTCATCATCTGGAGTATTGCCAACGAGACACCCCACTCCGCTGAGCGCGACGCCTTCCTCGGTAAACTGGCGAAGTATGCCCGCAGTCTCGACAACACCCGCCTTATCTCGATGGCAATGGAGGTGACTGGTGCCTCTAACTACGTGAACCGTCTGAACGACAATATGAACGAATATGTAGACGTGGTGAGCTTCAACCAGTATGTCGGCTGGTATCGCGACGTGAACGATGCACCGAAGATGACGTGGGAGATTCCATACAATAAGCCCGTCATCATCAGTGAGTTTGGCGGCGGTGCCAAGTACGGCTTTCACGGTGCCAAGAACCAGCGCTGGACAGAGGAGTTCCAAGAGAACCTCTATATCGAGAATCTGGCTATGCTCGACAAGATAGAAGGCCTTTCAGGTACCACACCCTGGATACTGAAGGACTTCCGTTCTCCCCGCCGTGTGTTGCCCGGCATCCAGGACTTCTACAACATGAAAGGCCTGGTGAGCGACAAGGGCGAGAAGAAGAAAGCCTTCTACATCCTCAAGCAATGGTATGAGACGAAATAGCATTACAAATCGATGCATATAAACTAATTCAGATATGAAGAAATATAAGCAATTTACCTTAGCTATTTCAGTGATGCTGATGGCAGCCATGACCGTCTCAGCACAGGTGTTAACGACTTCAGGACTGGTGAGTGGAACCATTCAGGAGGGCACGATGGCTTTCTTAGGCATTCCCTACGCCAAAGTAGAGCGCTTCATGCCACCACAACCTGTGGATAAGTGGGAGGGCGTAAGAGCCTGCGACCACTGGGGTCCACAGGTGATGCAGCAGACCTGGGGCAAACAGCTCTCTGAGGACGAGATGTCAGAGAAGAACTCCTGTGTGCTAAACGTATGGACCACCGACACGAAGGCCCACAAGCCAGTGATGCTGTGGCTGCATGGCGGCGGCTTCGATTCCGGCACATCGGCCTGGGATCCCGGCATGCAGCTCGCCAAGAAGGATGTCGTGGTGGTCAGCATCAACCATCGTCTGAACATCCTCGGGTTCCTCGACCTCTCTGCCGTCAGCGAACGATATAAGTATTCCGGCAATGTGGGTATGCTCGATGTAGTGCAGGCGCTGGAGTGGATCAGAGACAATATCGCCAACTTCGGTGGCGATCCGAAGAATGTCACGGTATTCGGCGAGTCTGGTGGTGGCGGAAAGGTAGGTACGCTGATGTGTATGCCTGCTGCCAAGGGGCTCTTCCACAAGGCCATCATCATGAGCGGCACCATCCTCAATGTCAACACGCATGAGATGACACAGTCGCTGGGTAAGGCCGTCCTCAAAGAACTTGGCATCAGCGAAAAAGACGTGGACCGTCTGAAGGACATCCCCTACCAGCAGCTCTACGATGCAGGTCAGCGGGCAATGGCGGCCAGCATCGGCACCCGTAAGCCCGGTACACCAATGATGTGGGGCTTCGGTCCGACTCCTGATGGGGAGACACTTCTCCAGCAACCCTTCCAGCCAGACTTCGCATCCATCAGCGATGATATCCCTGTACTGATAGGCACCACCTTCAACGAGCTCCAGCGGCTGCGCTATGACAAGGAGCTCTCGCTCGATGATGCCAAGAAGGAGCTTCAGAATACCTTCGGCGACGAAACCGATGCATACATCAAGGCCTTTGCTGAGGCTTATCCCGACTATACCCCTCAGGACCTTCTGAGCATCGACTGGCTCTTCCGTCCGAAGACCATCATTACTGCCGATGCCCGAAGCGCCCGTCTCTCACCTCTTACCTCTCACCACCCACCTCTTTACATGTATATGTTCACCTGGCGCTCACCGCTCAACAACGGTTCCATTCATGGCCACGAGCTGAAGTTCTGTTTCAACACCCTGCATCGCTCCAAGAACGACCTGCCCAATCCTACTGCCGAAGACTTGAAGCTTGCCGATACGATGAGCAGTGTCTGGGCGCAGTTTGCACATAACGGCAACCCGAACATCGAAGCGCTCCCCGCCTGGAAGCCTTATACTGCCGAGAACGGAGAGCTGATGGTTTTCAATCATCGTTGTTACATCCGCAATAACCCTGACCGCGCCTTAGAGCAGATCATCAATCGCCACTGCTTCAAGCAGCTCGATGCGTTTAACAAGCAGCGTAACACGAAATAGGTTATTTCATCTGATCTAACAGTCGGGCAAGGTCTTCGAGGTGGCGGGGATCGACGTTGAGATCCAGTAGATTGCCGTCGCGGTTGAAGAGCTTGTATGTAGGCCAGCTGTGGACGTTCAGGTGGCGCTCGATAGCCGCCTGCTGCTCTGTGGGCAGGTTGTAGTGGGCCACGTTCGGACCGCTGGCGTTATACTCCTTGATGACGTTCTCCCACGACGTCTGCGGACTGTTATTTGCCAGATAAAGATACTGGATGTCGTAGTCCTTCAGACGGGCGTATTCCTCAGTAGAGTGGGAAAGCGCCTCCTTGCATGGTCCGCACCAGGTGCCCCAGATATCCAGGAGCACGAACTTGCCCTTATACGGTTCGACGAGTTTTTTCAGCAGCGCCTCACCCTCAGAGATATTGGCAAGATCGTCTGATGACTTCAGCACCAGTTTGTCGAACTCGCGGTTCTCGATGGCGAGATAGTGGTCGTTCTGCTTCTCAATCATCGCAATGCAGACGGGATTGTGGATCATTGCCTTAATTGTGTCCATGACGCTGGGCAGCAACGAAGTGCGCTCGTGGTCAATATGGTTGAGGGCCTGCCGACCGAGCCAAAGATCCTTGATAAATGGGTCCGCACCGAGCGAGTCGAGCGTCACGACGTGTTGTTTCAAGGTGTTGATGAGCATTCCGCCATTGATGATCTTAGAGGTTCTCGGCGTTTGGACGATTTTATTCACCTCCTTAATCATGTCGGCATTCAGCGAGTCGAGTTCTTGTGATTTGCGTATCTTCGCATCAATGGTCGGCTCGGCGTCAATGAGCGGAGAAATCTCATCTGCCCATTTCTTCCAACGCATGAGCAGAGCCAGCTCCTCGTCGTTGGTGGCAAATTCCTTGTAGTGGTCACGGAGGCTGTAAGCAAACACAGCATTGCGTGCCCATGAGGCGTCGTCCAAATAGTCGTTCAGGAATCCACCGAGGTCGCGGTGCAGCGTATAGGGTTTTTCTATTTTCGTCCAGAACGTGTCGTAGGCATAACGGCGGGCATGGTCAGAGAGCTGCATACCCTTGGCGCGGAAGCGGGCCTGTCCGAAGGCACATGCCTGCTGCGCCAGCGTGTTGCCTTTCCTGTAAAGGTTGAAGCGGGTGGAGAGCGTGGGATGCTGCTCACAGAGCGCGTCGATGTTGGCGAAATGTGTCTTGATGAGACTATCGACCGAGGCTATGTAGGGTTCAAAGAGTTCCGCTGCTCCTTTGCCGGCACTCTCCGCCCCGTCATACGAACTGATGGTCTTCCAGTCGAGCGGATACTTGAAGAGCTCGTTCTGCAGGCGGCAGTCGTCACCCATAACGAAACGGCGACCCTCCTTGAAGTCGTAGAGCACGAAATAGGTCTTGCCCGGCTCGAACATCGTGCGGATAAAGCAACGGCGCCAGTCGATGAAGAACTCCGAACTATTCAGGATCGGAATCTTCACGGTGAAGCGTCCCTGTTCGTCCATATCGGCACTGGCAGACTGCTGCTTGTCCGTATAGAGGTCTTGGTAGCCGAACTCGAAGGTCTTCAGCTGCTTGTAGTACTCCGGCATGTCCTTGATCCAGCCGATGACGGTGACGGTATCCGTATTGTAGCCGGTATCCACAAAGTCTATGCGGGTGTCCTTTGTGGGATAGTCGGGCATGAAACGACTCGTAATCATCGAATACACAGCCTTATTGTTATCAATCTGTATCTGGCGTTGGCCCTTCTTGTCCTTGCCGATGGCGACTTTCAGTTCATCGTTGCCATTCGTCATGACGATAGCAGCCTCGCCGGTCTTGGGGGTCACGTCGCGCTGTTTGTAGTTCCAGAACTTGCAGTCGTAGATGGCGCAATCCTCAAAGAAGGCTATCTTCCAGTCACCCTTATCGTCGCGCCAATAGGAAGGAAAGAGCTGCTTCCAGCGTTCCTCCACCGGCTTGATGCCCTTGATTTGGAAAGCACCTTGTCCGTCGCCCTCGATGAAGTCGAACACCTTTGTACCCTTCGGCAGCGGCGGGAAGTGAAACGCCATATCGCGCTTGTAGTCCTTATTCGTCTGAAAGTGTTTGTTGAGTTCTATGCCGTCGGCAGAGGTGATGGTATAGCGGTGCTCGCCCACCTTCAGATAGGTATCTCCGGCAAACTGGAACCAGAAGTCGGGATAGTCCGACCGCTGCTGTGCGGTGATATACACCACGGTCTCGTTGTCCTTCAGCTCCACCTTCGTCACGTCGAGGGCGAGATTGAAGAATCCGTCACCGTAACTGGTTCCATACTCGATGGTGGGCTGGTCCCACACGATTACTTTCTCTTTCGCTTGCCCCATCATCGCGACGAAGGCCAGCAGAATGGTTGATAATAGTTTATTCATACTCTTATTGCTTTTTTATAAAAATTCGAATTAGCTGTTGTGGTTCTTTTTCTCGTTGATAGGTTCCAGAACATATTTGAAGAATACGGCTGCGATGCTTGCACCAACAATGGGAGCCAAGATATAGACCCAGAACCACCCGCCTACGCTATCGGGAAGAGCTGCATCACCCCATCCTGCAAAGTAGGCCACCAGTCGGGGACCGAAGTCGCGGGCAGGATTAAGACCGCACTGCGTTATGGGTGCGACGAAAAAGATGATGCTACTCACGGTCAGACCGATGAACAATGGCTGCATGTCAGACGATGGCCTACCCACATTGCTGTCTTCTGTAAGTGCAAAGACGAACAATACCAAAAGAAATGTGCCGAAGCCCTCAGCAAACATTGCCAGCGGGAGGCTTACTATCGACACGCTACTGTCGCCAGGATTGGGATAGAACTCACCAAAGATTCGTGCCGTATCAACAGATGCCGATGTACCGCGAACTATTTCATGGATCGCTTCATAGTGCGCAATCGAGGCTGAGAACAACCCGTAAATGGTAACGCCGGCCAGCACTGCTCCAGCCAGCTGCGCCGTCAGATAGACGGGAAGTCTTTTGGCACTCATGCGTCCTGCCACCACCATCCCCACCGATACTGCAGGATTCAAATGGGCATAGCAAATGTTGCGCGTAAGGAACACCGACAGCGTTACTGCCAGCCCCCACACCATGCCAATCTGGAAGATGCTGTTGTACTCATTGAAAAGAACGGCTACAGCCACACTGCTACAACCAAAAAGTATGAGAACGAACGTTCCCAACATTTCACCGATAAAGTCTTTCATCATTCTTATTATCTTGAAATTCGCGTAATTCGTTGTTACTTATTTTCTCTGTTTCGGCAGATCGCCCGTGCGGGTGACCTTGAAGTCTGTAGCGGAGAACCACTGTGCGCGGCAGGGCTGACCCGTGAAGTCCTCGTCGGAAGACAGGCCGTAGGCTATGGAGTCGCCAGTGACCACGATGTTGTTGATGCTCACGTCATACCAGCCCATATCGGGTTTACCGTCCAGATTCTCATAAACAGGAATCGATTCGAGCCTGACGCTATCACCGATGACATAGACAAAGGCCCCGGGACCTTCTGCCCTGACCACACAGTCCAGACGATAGACACCGGGCTTGACGCCCTCCTTGCGTTCTACCTGAAACACTTCCTCGCAGTTTTCATTGTAAACATCCAGGAAACGCAAATTGTTATTGCCATCATAATATCCGCTGTAGGTATAGTGATCACAATTCTCGGCCTTGATCAGATTCCAGTCGCCTTTACGCAGAAATTTCTTGTCTTCATGGCTCATCCGAACGCCCTGATAAGAGTACATCCTATCCATTTCAGCGTTATAACGCTCCCTTTCCTGCTCCTGAATCCAAATGAGTGCAGGGAAGAGACAACACAGCGAAGCCACCCACAGCACAATCCACATCACACGCTGTCCGATACCCATCGGCTGCACCTTGCCGGCCTTCGAGAACAGCATGTGAGCGATGGCATAGAGGGGAATGGTGAGAGCAAGCAGCAAACCCACAATGAAGACAATCACAATCCAGGGATGAACATCTATCAGCACGGGCAAGTTCAGATAGCCGATATCGAAGGGCAGGCTCACGCGGGCCGCAGGAACGGTAAAGACAATCACCAGCGACACAATGATGAGCAGCAGGGACACCAATAACCCAAAACCTACGATGGCTGCGATAGCCACAAAGATACCCACGAAGATTGAGATGATCACGCCAAAGAACGAGCCCAGACAACCGCGACGATGCTGTACCGGCTGTTGGTCTTCCACCACCACATCGGCCAGATTCTGCGGCGTCACATCCTTGCCTTCCATTTCCAACACCTGTCTTGGCGTCTCGGCCTTAGGCAGAACGATGGCCAGTACAAAATAAAAGAGTACGAAAGCCAGGTTGACATGGAAGTAAAATCCCAGATGGAACAGATGAAGTATGGGTGCCAGAAAGAAGTTGGAGCCAAGCAGTAACAGCACGTAGCCAACGCGCCACCAAGTGACATCCGTCCCCGTATAAGTGGCAATACCGGAGAGCACGCCCGCCAGCATCTTGTCGTTGGGGTTGCGGTAGAGCCGTTTGCCGGCTGTCCTCGCGCGAACATTATCTTTAATGCCCTGGGCTGCCGTGCGGAACGAGTCGTACTTATGCCCGCCGTTGTCGCTCTTCTCTTCCTCGCCCGTCAGTTCCTCGGGTTTGCCGATACGGGTGATAATGTCCTTCACGTGTTCGATGGTGATGGCCTCGATGCCCTGCTGGTTCAGTTCTGAGAACAGCTCTGCGATGCGGGTCTCGATGTCATTGACGATCTCCTCGCCGCCTTCCTCATGGCCAAACGACTGACGGAGCGACTCGATATAATTCTGTAACAGCTCGTAGGCATCCTCGTCGATCTGAAAGAGGCGCCCACACAGGTTGATGGTGATATTCTTCTTCATTTTGATTCTAATAAGTTAGGATGGATGTTCTTAAGATAATTAATGGTGTTAGAGAGTTCGTTCCAGGCACCGTCGAGGCCTTCGAGGAACTTTTCACCCTCTTTGCTGAGGGCGTAGTACTTGCGGGGAGGGCCCTGTGTCGACTCCTGCCACTCGTACTGCAGCAGTCCGTCGTTCTTCAGGCGGGTGAGCAGCGGGTAGAGTGTTCCCTCCACCACGAGCAGCTCCGCATTCTTCAGTTGTTGGATGATGTCACTGGCGTACGAAGGCCGGTGCTTCAGGAGCAGCAACACGCAGTACTCCAGCATCCCTTTCCTCATCTGTGACTTTGCATTCTCGATATTCATAATCTCTTTTTTTAACCCCCACTTTCTACCCCTTGCGAAGGGCAAGATTGAGAGGGAATGGGTTTTCGGGTGCAAAGATAGGCAAAATATTAGTACCTTGCAATACAAAGTACTAAGTTTTTGCCAAGAATTATATCTATTTAACAGTTGTTGTACAATGCGTAACTACTCATGTAAGGGGATCGGGTAGTTACTCTGTGGGGTGCTGAATAGTGGCATTGCTTTCCCTGAGAGCACACCGATCAACGTGAATAAAAAGAAGGCTGCAAGAAAGCGATAGCAGAGTGAAGCACCTCTGCTCCCCCCTGTGTGCTTGATCAGACCACCCCTGACCCCTCCTACTCAGGAGGGGAAGCCTCCGGCAGGATTCTCCCCCTGAGTAGGGGGAGTCAGAGGGGGCTGAGGAGCCGATAACTATCAACTCTGGTTATCGCTCTGATAACAACTTCTTACGCAAGGTAAGGACGTTAAAGCCACCGATACGCTCATAGTTCACACTATCCATCAGCTGACGCACCAAGAAAATGCCAAGGCCACCAATGGAGCGTTCTTCGGCCGAGAGTGTCGTATCAGCCGCAGTCACCGATGTAGGGTCGAAAAACTTGCCACTATCGGATATGACCAACTTCAGTCTGACATCATTCGCCTGAACTTCAACATTGACGTTGCCCGTCGTTCCCTCTGGATAGGCGTAATTCATCACATTTACCACAGCCTCTTCAATAGCGAGGTTCATCTGCATCGTGGTCAAATCGTCGAAGCCCATGGCCTCGCAGACATGATCCATGAATTCGGCAAGTTGTGGCACCTGCTGGACATCATTGGTCAACGTAATGCTGCGCTGATAGCGCACGTCGAGCTGTTGCTTCGTATATTGAAGGGCCAGCATGGTCAGGTCATCACTCTGTTCGGCACCATTGACAAAGTCCCTTACGGCATTGGTCATGCTCTCCACAAGCAGCGAGGGCTTGTGATTGTTTGCTGACAGCGAATTTTGAGCCACATCCAGAATGCGCTGTTCAGTAAACTGGTCATGCTCAATATTCTCAGCCTCGGTCAGTCCGTCGGTATAAAGGAAAATGGTGGTGCCTAGATCAATCTGTGTTTCCTGCATTGAGAATTTCCAGTCGCCCATCACACCGACAGGCAGGTTGGAGTCGCATGGCAGCATGCCGATATCAGAACCGATGAGCATCGGTGCATCATGGCCAGCGTTGGAGTAGCGCAGGCGTCCTGTCGGCAGATCGAGTACACCCACAAAGAGCGTCACGAACATATTAGAGTCGTTGCCCTCACTCATGGTATCATTGAGACGGACGATAATACGGTCTGGCTGTGACTCATGGGCAGAGACAGTTCGGAACTGGGCACGGGTGACAGCCATCACCAGTGCAGCAGGTACACCCTTACCCGATACGTCTCCAATGCAGAAGAAGAGTTTCTCATCGCGGATAAAGAAGTCGAAGAGATCGCCACCGACAGCCTTGGCTGGTGTCAGTTGTCCGAAGATGTCAATATCGTCGCGATCAGGATAAGCGGGGAATATCTTCGGCAGCATCGACATCTGGATGTCGCTGGCCACCTTCAACTCGCTCTCGATGGCTGCCTTCGAAGCCGTGGACTGACGGAGTTCTTCCATCTGCTGCTTCAGAGAGGTCTGCATGAGTGAGAATGACTGACTCAGACGAGCCATCTCATCCTTGGTCTTGATGTCGGGCAGTGTCGCATCAAGATTACCCTTTGCCACTTCGTCGGCAGAATCGGCAAAGCGTGCCAGAGGCTGGGTGATGCGTTTGACGACGGAGTTACAGATGAAGAAAAGTATCAGCAGTCCCGCCAGCATGATTAACAGGATGGCGTAGTTGAGCAACTGAGAACTGCCATAGATGATACTGGCTGGCATCACCGTCGCCATCGACCATCCGGTGCGCTCGATAGGCGCATAACAGATAAGGAACTTCACGCCGTCACGGTCTATCTCCCGCATGCCCGAAAGGCCATCGACCATATCGTAGCCAATCTGGGCATCAATCGAGTCGTTCGTCTCCATAGAGTAGACAAAATAGGTGTCGTTCAGGATACGCTCGCTCATAGGATGAGTGATATAGGTGGCACCACGACCGATGATAAACGAATAGGCGTGATTATATAAAAACTCATTGTCAATCGTCACATTGGCTGTATCTATAGCATTCTCACCCAAGAGCTTGGCATTCAGCTCAATGTCGCTTTTCGCCACCAATTCGGTCAACCAGTTGAGCGACACATCGGCTGTAAGGACAGCTATCAGATTACCTGCCTTGTCGTACAGCGGATGCGAGTAGGTAGTCATCATCTGCTCACCACCGCCTGTGTCGTAATAAGGCTCACTCCAATAGCTCTTCTTCAACAACTTGGGAATCAAATACCAGTCCATATTGTGATACTCGTATTCCGACGACCCCAGCTGCTTGGTGCTGATGGAGTCATTGAACGTCCGATAGGCATAAGGCGAGAAATGTTCACCCTTCTGGGGATAGTAGTTCGGCTCGAAGGCAACGGCTGATCCGATAATGGAGGTATTTCTTTCCAAAATCTGCCTCACCACCTGATAATACTGTTCTGGATTGTCCAAATTGGCCAGCACCTCGGGCACCACATTCTTTACGGCCACCTCCACACCGATAAGCACCGAATTTATGCTCTGGTTGGCTATCTCTATCCTGCTTTTCGCATTCTCCTCCGAACTGGTGAGGAAGGCATTGCGGGTGACATTTGTGATGATGACAGTGATGATGACGAAGACAACCAAGACCGTCAGCATAACCCACAACGTCAGCCGGGAATGCAGCGAATGACTGATTTTCTTAAATCTTGATACTATCATAGCTGTGTAATCTGCTTATAGGTGATTTCCTTATTAATGATGCCTGCCTCGAGCAAGATGCGGTTGGCCAACTCCATAGATTTTTTCTCCAGTTTATAAGAGCGCTTACCCGTGTCCTTATCAGCCAACTGATTCAGAATCTCCTTCAGCATCCACTGCTGGGCAATCATATTGCCACTGGTACCGTTCTGCCGCATGGTCATCATCACGATGTCAAGCGCCTCGTCGGGGTGCTGAACAGCCCACTCCCAGCCCCGACGGGTGGCCTCAGCAAACTTTTGGGCGGTGTCTTTGTGCTTGCGGTAGAAGTCAAGCGTCACGTACACTCCGTCTTCAGGCACGTTGTAGCCAATGTCGCGCATATACAATAGCTGCTCATCCTTGATACGCTGCCCAGCCATCTTAAGCTGGAAGAACTCGTTGTAGCTCATCGCCAAAGTGGCATCGATAGCACCGGAGATATAAAGATTGACGTTTGAAATGAAGGGAATCCACTGGATGTCGAGTTTGTACTTCTGGTTCATGGCAAAGGCCAGTTCGCTAAAACCAGAACGCCAGTGACCCACCTTCTTGCCCCGGAGACCCTCCATACCGTTAAGCGGTGTGTGCGACACTATCAGCAAATTGTTCTGTTGCGACATCTGCAGGACGTTCACCAACTGGATGCCCTGATTCATGAAAGACATTGCCGTTATGAGGTTCAGGGTAATAAACTGGCTTTCACCTTCCGTCAGGTAGTCAATATTCGGTTTCGAGGCAGAAGGATGCTTGATAATCACATCGAGCCCCGCATCGCGGTAGAAGCCCATACTGCTTGCAACATAAAATCCCACGAACTGCGACTGTGCCGTCCATTGCGGGGTGAATACCAATTTCTGCTGGCTGTACACGGCACCAGAGACACAGAGTAGCACAGCAACACAAAGCCATTGTCGATACCTATTCATTTTTCTGCCCTTTAGTTGTGTGCAAAGATATGTAAAATCTGCCATATATCTTGCAAATCCCTCCTAAAAAAATGTTATAACCAACGAAATATCACAGAAAATGTGTAACTTTGCCCCGTTATGAGGAAAATCGCAACTATTTCATTACTCTGCTGTGCCATTATCGCATGCGCTCAGCAGGCGTTTAACGGCGGACAACTGACCGTTAGCTATGTGGCAAAAAATGCCGTTCGTATTCAATTCACAAAGGGAGAAGCGAAAAGCGACCTGCCTGACTGGATCTACGTCAAACACGAGACAGTAAAGAACAGCGACTTGAAGGTCACTATAGACAAGAAGCGGCAACAGCTTGTCATCAAGGATCGTCAAGGTAAGCCGGTATTTACGGCCTTCAGGCACCAGTTTGAAAACGGTGAGGCCACGCTTTCGTTCTATTCTCCCAAGGACGAGTATCTCTTCGGACTGGGACAATTCCAGGATGGCTACAGCAATGTGCGAGGACTCTCACGACGACTCACTCAGGTCAACACCCAGATATCCATCCCCATGCTTGTCTCCAGCAAGGGCTATGGCATCTTGTGGAACAACTACGGTCTGACGGACTTTAATCCCTGTAACCAGAGCATTCGACTCATCAAGCACGAAGGTGCAGGACAGCGCGAGGTGGTGAATGTCACCTCCACCGAAGGCGGCAAACAGGAAGTGCGCGAGCGGCACATCTTCGAAGCAACGATAGACATCAGCGAAACAGGCGACTATGCCCTGCTGCTCGATGTCGGCCAGAAGATGGCACGCCGTCATAACCTCGCCATCGACGGTCAGAATGTCATCGAGATGCAGAACCTCTGGCTACCCCCTACGGCCTCAAAGATCGTGCATCTGGAGAAAGGCCGCCATACGCTCACAGCGGAACTGACAAAGGACGACCTGCCTACCTTATATTATAATAAGGTGAAAGACGAGACCACCTTCCGCAGTCCCATAGCGACAGCCGTCGACTATACCGTATTCATCGGCACCCCGGATGAAATCATCGCCACCTATCGTGAACTCACTGGCGAGTGTCCTCAGATGCCCAAGTGGGCGCTCGGCTATATCCACTGCCGCGAGCGCTTCCACAGTTCACAAGAGATTCTTGAGACTGCCAACCGCTTCCGCTCTGAAGACATCCCCCTGAGCCTCATTGTCCAGGACTGGCAGTATTGGGGCAAATACGGCTGGAACTCCATGCGCTTCGATGAGGAGTTCTATCCTAATCCCAAGGCACTTACCGACAGTCTGCACAAGATGGACATCCGTCTGATGCTCAGCGTGTGGTCGAAGATCGACAAGAATTCTGAGGTAGGCCGTCAGATGGAGCGCGACAACTATTATATCCCTGGCACCGACTGGATAGATTTCTTCAATCCACAGGCTGCAGCCTCCTATTGGCAGAACTTCCGTGAACGGCTGCTGCCCCTCGGCATCGATGCCTGGTGGCAGGATGCCACAGAACCAGAGAATGACGATCTCATGGGCCGCAGGGTGAATAACGGCAAGTGGAGCGGTGAACAGGTCCGTAATGTCTATCCGCTACTCGTCAACAAAACCGTCTATGAAGGACTTGTGGAGGCCGGGCGAGAACCAATGATCCTTACCCGTTGCGGATTCCCTGGCATCCAGCGCTATGGTTCAGCCCTCTGGAGTGGCGATGTGGGCAACGACTGGGAAACATTCCGTCGCCAGATAGTAGCCGGCCTTGGGGTTCAGGCAGCAGGCATCCCCTGGTGGACTTACGATGCCGGCGGTTTCTTCCGTCCCGGCAACCAGTACAACGATCAGGACTACATCGACCGCATGCTCCGTTGGATAGAGACCAGCGTCTATCTGCCCCTGATGCGCGTGCATGGTTATATTAGTAATACAGAACCTTGGAACTACGGCCCAGAGGCACAGGCGATTATCGCCAAGTGTATCAAGGAGCGCGAGGCACTCCGTCCATATATAGAGGAGTGTGCTGAGCGCGTCGCCAAAGAAGGCTATACGCTGATGCGCCCATTGGTGTTTGACTTTGCCGACGACCCACAGGCTTTGGCACAGAAGTATGAGTATATGTTTGGTCCCCGTCTGCTTATCAGTCCTGTCACGGAGCCGAATGTCACAGAGTGGCAGACCTATCTGCCAAAGACCAGCGGCCAGTGGCGTGACCGCAGGACAAGAAAAAAATACGATGGTGGCCAGACCATAACCACCATCGTAGACAAATCGTTTATCCCTGTATTCGAACTGGAACGCTAAGGGCACTTACTTCATCAGCGCTTCTGAAATAATCTCAGCCATGCGCTGGGCACCCTTTCCGTTAGGATGGATGCCGTCGGGCAGCATCATCTCGTCACCGCCTTCATAAAGTGTATGGAGGTCGATGACTTTCAATCCGTATTTGGCGGCCACCGCCTGCTGGATGGGGATGATCTCGTTGGTAATGACAGCATCGCTGATTTCCCATGTCGGCTTCTCGGCCCTAATAGGTGTACAGAGGAATATCTGTGGCTTTGCAGGCGCCACATTCTTTGCCTTCTTCTTTTTCTTGGCTTGCGTGGCAAGGTCAGGACGAAGGGTGAAGATCATCTGCTCCAGATCCTGTTGGAACGCTGAACCATGCTGCCAGTTATAAGGCTTCGAGTCGTTCGTCCCCAGTTTGATAATCACAATATCGGGCTTAAATGCCAAAGCGTCCTTCCACGCCAACTCGTTCATATAGGGGAAGTCGCCCTTATTCAGCATCGTACGTGAGCTGACACCGAAGTTCTTCACCCAGTAGCCATTGCCCAGCTTCTTCTGCAGCACGGCGGGGTAACCGTACTGAGACGCCATGTCTATGCCAAATCCGTCAGTAATGCTATTGCCGATACAGGCCACACGGATGGCATCGGGCTGTGGTGTCTGACGGGCTTTCAGCCAGTTGCCGAGGTCGGTAAGCAGTTGGTCGTGATACTTGAACCAAGGGCCGAATCCGAAACCGTGATCGCCTGTGGGATAGACATACATCGCACAGTCGTTACCGGCATTGCGCATGGCCTTGTAGTATTCCAAGCCGTTAGTGACAAAGGGAACCAGACGGTCATCACTGGCCGTGATGATAACGGCAGGGGGCGTCAGATGACGGCGTACCGCATTCATCGTCGAGAAGTCACGCACGAGGTCGGGATTCTTCTGTCCCTCCTCGCCAAGGAAGTTGACGCACGACCACTTATGAGACACCCTTTCATCCATAGAAATGACGGGATAGAACAAAATGCTGAAATCCGGACGCACATCGAAGTCGGCGTGTGTGGAGACGACTGATGCCAAATGACCTCCGGCAGAGAAGCCCATGATACCTACGTCGTGCGGATTGATGCCCCATACGGCAGCAGAGTCGCGGACGATACGGATACCATTCTCCACATCACCGATGGGCTTGCTACGGTCGCCCTCCGGCAGACGATAGTTGACGACGAAATAGGCGATACCCTGATTGTTAAGCCATTCAGAAGCCATATAGCCCTCATGATTGTTCGACAACACGGAGTAGCCTCCACCGGGTACTCCCACAATGGCCTTGCCAGAAGGCGTCTGTGGCAGGAAGCAGACCATCTGCGCCTTACCGTCGGCAGTAAGGTCGAGTGTAAACTTTCTCGCTGTCTGGGCTTGCATCGTGATGGCAAGCAGCAGCAGACCAAATGAAATCAGTTTCTTCATAATTGATATTGTTAGTTAAGACTTATCACCTCTAAGGCTTTCTTTACGATCTCGCTACTCTCGTTGAAAACGGAGAAATATTCGCTCATATCCCACAGGTCACGGGCGATGAGCGCCTTCATCTGCAGACGGAGATAAGGCAGTGTCTTCTGCAATTCTGCATCGTCCTTGGGTTTGACCTTCTGCTTCTCACCCTCAGCGATGATCTCGTCAATGAGGCTTTGTGGCACCTCGAAATTCTGCTTGTAGTCAGCAAAGTCGGTCCATCGCTTTTTCAGTTCCTTACGATGATTATCAACATAGCGGAGATTCGACTGGATGACGATCGACTTTGCCGCCAGTTCACGATGGAACCGGGTATAAATAGTTGTGTCGAGAGGGATGTAATAGTCGGGCATGATGCCGCCACCACCATAGACCGTACGATGCTCACGAAGGGTCTCGAACTTCAAACTGTCGGCAAAGTGGATGCTGTCGGCATTTGTCAGCTCGCCGCTCTTCAGGCGGTTTACCATGTCCATCGCATAGTCTTTGCCACCACCCTTGGTGTAAGGCTTCTGGATGCAACGGCCGGAAGGAGTATAGTAATGCGCCACAGTGAGACGAATCATCGAACCGTCGGGTAGGTCGATGGGACGCTGCACCAGTCCCTTTCCGAAGGTACGGCGACCCACCACAAGACCACGGTCCTGATCCTGGATGGCACCAGTGACGATCTCTGCTGCAGAGGCCGTATAGCTATCCACGAGCACCACCACCTTACCTGTAATGAAGCGACCGCCGCCACGAGCCCGGTATTCGTATCGCTGGGTCTTACGACCATCGGTATAGACAATCATATCACCACGCTTCAGGAACTCATCGGCGATGTCAACAGCAGCCTTGAGATAACCGCCGCCATTTTCCTGAAGGTCGAGGATAAGGTCCTTCATGCCCTGAGCCTGAAGTTTTTCAAGGCTCTCAACAAACTCCTCGTATGTCTGCGCACCGAAATTGCCGATTCGGATATAGCCGATGCCGGGACGGATCATATATGTAGCATCGATGGAATGGACGGGAATCTTGTCGCGGACAACGGTAAACTCCAGCTTTTCTTTAATACCTGAGCGGACGATACCAAGCCGCACCTTCGTCCCTTTAGGCCCGCGCAGGCGTTTCATAATCTCCTCCTTCGACATGTTAACACCGGCAATGGCAGTGTCGTTGACAGAAATGATACGGTCACCGGCGATGATACCGACCTTCTCTGAAGGACCCTTGGTAACGGGCTGAATCACCATCAGCGTATCGTCCATCATATTGAACTGCACGCCGATACCTTCGAAATTGCCGTTCAGGGGCTCGCTGAGTTCCTTCACTTCCTTTGGCGTGGCGTAGGTAGAGTGAGGATCCAGTTTCTCGAGCATGCCACGAATGGCATCCTCCACGAGTTTCTTCTCATCGACGCTGTCTACATAAAGGTTATTGATGGCTACCTCTGCATACTGAAGCTTCCGCAAAGGGCTGTCATCACTATTATTTACACGTAATTGCGCAGACAAAGGTGAAATTCCTATAGCAAACAGTGCTATACAAACAAGCACCCTCCAGTTTATCCTGGTAATCATAATTATTAATCTATAATCCTTAATTATTAATCATAAACGTCTTCTTCCGGGCGGTCTTCCTCGATAACGAGGTTATCGATAATGAAGTTCTGGCGCTCCATCGTGTTCTTGCCCATATAGTATTCCAATAGTTTCTGCACCTGGTCAGTCTTGTGAAGGGTCACCTGTTCCAGACGGATATCGGGACCTATGAAACCGGCAAATTCCTCAGGCGAAATCTCTCCAAGACCTTTGAATCGTGTGATCTCCGGATCCGGTCCCAGCTCACTGATGGCCTTTACCCGCTCCTCCTCACTATAGCAATAACGGGTGATGAAATCACTCTTCTTGTCGGCCTTCGCATCAGCCTCAGCGATAACCTGTTTGTTCTTGATTTTCGTGCGACGGTTACGGACGCGGAAGAGCGGTGTCTGGAGAACATATACATGCCCCTTCTTGATCAGCTCCGGGAAGAACTGCAGGAAGAAGGTGATGATCAGCAGACGGATGTGCATACCGTCGACATCAGCATCAGTAGCCACGATGACCTTATTATACCGCAGGCTGTCGAGTCCCTCCTCAATATCGAGCGCAGCCTGAAGCAGATTGAACTCCTCGTTCTCATAGACCACCTTCTTGGTGAGTCCAAAGCTGTTCAAGGGCTTTCCGCGCAGTGAGAAGACGGCCTGCGTGTTCACGTCGCGGCTCTTGGTGATGCTTCCGCTGGCTGAGTCACCCTCTGTGATAAAGATGCTCGACTCCTCCTTGCGCTCGTTCTTCACGTCAGAGAAGTGAACACGGCAGTCGCGCAGCTTACGGTTATGGAGGTTGGCTTTCTTCGCTCTCTCGCGCGCCAGTTTTGTCACACCTGCCATCGCCTTACGATCGCGTTCGCTCTCCTTGATTTTATTCTCCAGCACTTCTGTCACATCGCTGTGGATGTGGAGGTAGTTGTCCACCTCCTGCTTGACGAAGTCGCCAATGTATTTATTGATGCTGACACCGTCGGGCGACATCGTCGTCGAGCCGAGCTTAATCTTCGTCTGACTCTCGAAGATAGGTTCCTCGACATTGATGGAGATGGCTGCCACGATACCCGTACGGATGTCGCCATATTCGTATTTGTTGAAGAACTCCTTGATGGTTCTTGCGATATGCTCCTTGAAGGCACTCTGGTGGGTACCGCCCTGAGTGGTGTGCTGACCGTTCACGAAGGAATAATACTCCTCACCATACTGGTTGGCATGGGTAAAGGCAATCTCAACATCCTCGCCCTGAAGGTGTATGATGGGGTAGAGGGCATCGCTGGTCATACGATCCTTCAACAAATCCTCCAGTCCGTGACGGGAGAGGATCCGGCGACCGTTATACATAATCGTCAGTCCGATGTTGAGATAAGTATAGTTGCGGAGCATGTTCTCCACGATTTCATCATGGAACTTATAATTGTGGAACATCGATGCGTCCGGCTCGAAGAAAATGTAGGTACCGTTCTCATCCTGAGACGGCTCCGTGACATCGCTGATCAGCTTTCCACACTCGAAACAAGCCTTGCGCACCTTTCCGTCACGATAGCTGCGCACCTCAAAGCGAGTGCTCAGGGCATTCACGGCCTTCACACCTACTCCATTCAGACCGATGCTCTTCTTAAAGGCCTTTGAATCAAACTTACCACTGGTATTCAGGATGCTCACGCTCTCGATGAGCTTTCCCTGAGGGATGCCTCGGCCGTAGTCGCGAACGGAGATACGGAGGTTGTCCTCCACCGTCACCTCGATACGGTCGCCAGACTTCATCTTAAACTCATCGATGGAGTTGTCAAACACCTCCTTCAACAGCACATAGATGCCGTCTTCTGCTGACGAACCGTCGCCAAGACGTCCGATATACATACCAGGACGCAAGCGTATATGTTCAAGACCAGTTAAGGTACGAATGTTATCGTCGTCGTATATGACGTTTTCTTCTGGGATTATGTTGTTATTTTCTGCCATTTTCTTAGTTATAACGATTTACGGAAGCAACGGCGACGCTTATGCTGTTCACGTTCAAGATATTGCCACTGGCTTTGGACCTTTTCGTTGGTCTCCATCTCCACGTTGGTCTCGCCCCACTTGAAACCGTATTTCTGATAAATAGGGATGAGGTCGTAGAACAACAGGGCATTGGCACCCTTCTGCTGATATTCCGGGAGGATACCCACCAGCATAAGGTCCACGCAATCTGCCTTATGGAACTTCAGCGCCCTCAGGCAATGCCACCATCCGAAAGGCCACAGACGACCCCTGCGACACTTCTGCAAGGCACGGGTCATCGAGGTGATGGAGATGCCCACACCTACGATAGCATGGTCGGGTGTATTCCAGTCCTCGATAAGACAGATAAGATTCATATCGAGCATAGGGAAATACATCTTAAGATATTCATCGATCTGGGCCTCGGTCATCTGCGAGTAACCATAGAGATGGCTGAAGGTCCTGTTGACCACATCGAGCACCTTACGGCCGATCTGTTCTTTGCCAAACACCTCACTACGCTTCGGATGTGCAGGGTGAAGGTTATAGCGTTTCATCACCAACTCCGCCACCTTCTTGAACTTCTCCGGCATACCCTCCTTGGGAACAAAGAGCTTAAACTCCACATAGTCGTTGTCTTTCTCCCACCCGCCAAGTTGTTCGATGTGTTTGGGATAGTAAGGATAGTTATAGATAGTGGCCATCGTGCCCAACTGGTCGAAACCGTCAATGAGCATGCCTTCAGGATCCATGTCAGTAAAGCCCAGAGGACCTACAATCTCCGTCATTCCCTTCTCTCGTCCCCATTGCTCGACGGCATCAAAGAGGGCACGGCTCACCTCGATGTCATCGATGAAGTCCACCCATCCGAAGCGGACGCTCTTGCGCTCCCACTTCTCATTGGCCCTGTGGTTGATGATGCCTGCGATACGGCCTACGACCTTTCCCTCCTTATAGGCAAGGAAATATTCTGCCTCACAGAACTCGAAGGCAGCATTCTTGTCCTTGCTCAGGGTATGCAAGTCGTCAGTATATAAGTTGGGCGCATCGTACTGATTGCCCTCGTACAAGTCATAATGAAAATCAATGAAGGCGGTCAAGCTCTTCTTGTCTGTAACCTTCCTAATCTCTACTGATGACATATTCGTTTTGTCTTTAAAGCTGTAAATCGTTGCAAAGATAACGAAAAAAGAACAAAACAACAAAAGATTTAACCAATTTTACGGCAGATAAACAGTTGATGACCTTCTTTTGCTACCGTTGTGGCGAAAATAAACACGTCGCCACCGTCTTTCAGCTTCAGTTTCTTTCGCAGTTCTGCAACAGGAAGAGGGAAATTCCTGACTGCGATATTGGCTCTGTCAATATCCGCAAGCGCGGCCTTGAGTTCACGTTTGTTCATCGATGTCGTTCGCAGGATCTCAAACCTACGCCCAGGAAAATCCGATATTTTCTGATCGGATACGAACAGATGGCTATTTCTTTCGAGCTGCACGACGGGGAATCTGGCCTGTATCTCTTCAAAGCATCCAGCTTTCATGACAGAGGCATTCGGCTCGAAGAGATAGGTAACGGGAGATAGATAACGGGCGTCACCTGTCTGCTGACGAGAGAACTCACGCCCGCTGACCTCAAACAATTCGCTGCCACCATTCGACAGCAGATTTACACAGACCACCCTTAGGGCACTATTCACTATTCGCTTTTCACTATTCACTATAAGCAGCAGTTCCTTGCACTCATTATCCACCGACACAATATGCACCGCTTTGACGAAAGCCTCTCCAGCCTCCTCAATATCCTTCACCGCCTTCCTCCAGTCCAACATCGGTGAAAGCTTCAGCATAAGCACAGCCGTCTTCTGCATCAGTTCGTCCATCATCTCAAGCACGTTGGGGGTACAGTCGGCAATGCCGTATGTCCTGCCTCCATGATCGTCCCTTCTCGCCGGATCGATAAAGATAAGGTCTGCATAGTCTGTCTGGTGGAGATACTCGATTCCATCGGCATTAACCACCTCGGCATTATCAAGCCCTAACAGTTTGAAATTCTCCGATGAAATGGCGCATAAATGCGCTTGCCGTTCTACATACACCGCCTTCTTGAAATGTCTCGCAATAAAAGCGAAGTCCACTCCAAATCCGCCCGTCAGGTCGATGAATGTCACACCGGGGTCAGGACAATTTGTGATATTTGCCTTGTATCTGGCTGTTATCTCACTCGAACACTGCTCCATTGAGATATGCGGAGGATAGACGATTCCATCGATGGCCGCCCAACTTGGCAATTTCGTCTTTGCCTTCTGACGTCCGGCAATCTGCTCTAAGGCGTACGTCATATCCACTTCAGGATACTTTTTCCCCTGAAGCGCCAACTGTCGCACATCGGCCTCAGCATGCATGCGGATGAAATCTTCTGTCGCCTTATTCATTTCGACTGCAAAAGTACACAAAAAAGCGATATATGTCAAATAACTCAAAGAAAAAATGAGGATTTGCGTAACTTTTTCACAGAAATGTCTGTTTTTCAGGATTTTATTCGTACCTTTGCGCCCATCAACCAAAGATTGACGTTATGATTAAGAGATTCCTGACACTTTCAGTATTGGCACTTGCGGCAAGTGCCACAACATTTGCCGGTGGTCTGATGACCAACACCAACTACCACATCGCCTTCGACCGTATGATGGCCCGTGGTGCCACGTTCGACATCGATGCAGCCTATTCCAACCCCGCCGGTATGGCTTGGGCGAAAGAGGGTTGGCAGCTTTCGCTCAACTTCCAGAAGCCCTGGCAATATCGGGACATAAAGCTGACAACACTTTCTGCCACGTTTCCATACTACAGCGCTCCCTACGAAAAGACGTTTGAAGGCAAGGCTTCTGCACCCATCGTTCCTGCGCTGTTTGCTTCTTATAAGCACGATCGCTGGGCAGTATCATCGATGATCGGTATCGTGGGCAGCGGCGGCTTCGTGGAATACAAGGAGGGCGTGCCTCAATACAATGTTATGGTACAATCCGTATTGGGTGCCATCATACCCCAGCTCAATCAGCTGCCAGGAATCGACATTTCTCAAGCCTATACCCTCGACTCTGAGATGAAGGGCAAGCAGTACATCTATGGTGGACAGATCAACTTCACCTATAAGCTCCTCGACTGTCTCTCGGCAGCTGTCGGCATTCGTGCCAACTACTACGACGGTTACTATCGCGGACACGTCATTGCCAACGCACAGAATGAGTACGGCCAACTTGCCAAGCTCCTGCTCGACGTCGACCAGAAAGGCTGGGGCTTTACCCCAATGGTCAGCGTGAACTACCACAAAGGCCCCTTCACCCTCACGGCGCGCTATGAGTTCCGCACTAAGCTCAACCCCGAAAACAGTACAAACGTTCTCGATGCCGGTCTTGGCACTGGCTTGGTAGCAAAGGTTGCTGCCGTTCCTGTCTATGGTGAAGCAACGTTAGCAAAGATAAAAGAAGCATTGGCACCTCAGCTAGCCGGTGTAACAGCACCTTTCCAGGATGGTGCCCATACCCGCTATGACATGCCTGCACTGCTCTCTGTAGCTGCTGGTTACGAGTTCACGCCAAAGCTCCGTGCCACACTCGAGTATCACTTCTTCGACGATAAGAACGCCAAGATGGCCAACAACCGTCAGGAAGAGCTGACTCACGGCACTCACGAAATCCTCGCTGGTGTCGAGTATGACATCAACGACAAGTTCACTATCAGCTGTGGCGGTCAGCGTACGGACTACGGCCTGAGTGACGACTATCAGCAGAACACCTCTTTCGCCTGCGACAGCTACAGTATCGGACTTGGCGGCGCCTGGAACATCAACGAGAAGTTCCGCCTGAATGCAGGTTACTTTATCACTCTCTACAGCGATTACGAGAAACAGACTTCTTACGGTCTCGAGACCTACTCACGTACCAACAACGTTATCGGCGTAGGTATCGACTACCGCTTCTAATATATGAAAAAGCTGTGTGACTTCATAGCAAAGTGGATGGGTCTGATGGTGCTACTCGTAGCAGCACTGTCACTCATCGTGCCAGCTTCGTTCGACTGGATTGACACGTGGGCCATCAACCCGATGCTGGGCGTGATCATGTTCGGCATGGGTCTGACACTCTCGCCACACGACTTCAAAATTGTGCTGAGCCGCCCGAAGGACATCCTTATCGGTTGTCTGGCACAGTTCACGGTGATGCCACTGTTGGCATTCGGACTGGCGTGGGCGTTTGCGCTGCCCAAGGAGCTGGCACTGGGTGTGATACTGGTTGGCTGCTGTCCTGGTGGAACGGCATCGAACGTCATCACCTATCTGGCAAAAGGCGATCTGGCACTTTCCGTCGGCATGACGGCCACCTCTACCCTTCTTGCTCCCGTACTGACACCGCTATTAGTGTGGCTGATGGCAGGAACGATGGTCGATGTCGATACGCTGGGTATGTTGCAGAGCATCGTCTATGTAGTCATTGCGCCCATTGTATGCGGCCTGCTCTGCCAACGGTTCTTGTCTGGACTGACAAAGCGCGTCACTCCCTATCTGCCCGCATTCTCCTCTGTTGTGATAGCCCTGGTGGTAGGCATCGTCGTCTCGCATAATGCCGACAGACTGTTGGTTGGCGGACTGTTAGTGGTCATCGCCGTGATGGCACATAACCTGCTGGGCCTTTCCGTCGGCTACCTTATCGGCCGTCTCCTGCGCTTGCAGAAGCCCAAATGCGTGGCACTCAGCATCGAGGTGGGCATGCAGAACAGCGGCCTTGCGTCGTCACTGGCCGTACTGCATTTCGCTGCCTATCCGCTTGCCACTATCCCTGGTGCCATCTTCAGCGTATGGCATAACATCAGCGGTGCGTTGGTGGCCAAGCTCTATCAGCATGATGCAGCTCGCAGGCTTACCTCAAAAGGATAGCGGTAAATATCCTGCCGGAACTGATGCCTAAACGACGGGCAGAGAAGAAAGTGTCGTGCTGCTTGAACGTGCAGATATCGGCAACAGAGACATTTTCTTCTGCGATGCCGGCAGCAATAAGCTGCAGACGATTGCACACAGGCAGGTCGATGTGCCATTTTTCGGTATGAAGCACCTTCGCGGGGTACTTCCTACTGATGGCGGACATATCAAAACCAGCTTTGGAGAAAGCCTCATATACCTCATCACCCACTTCGAAACTGTCGAGGCTGATGCCGGGACCTATCTGTGCGATAAGGTCTGACGGCTTCGAGCCGTATGCCTCGCACATGTCCTTTACGGCTTTCTCTGCGATACGGCTTACCGTTCCCCTCCATCCCGCATGGATGGCACAGACGGCACGATTCACCTTATCATATAATAAAATAGGTATACAGTCGGCAGTAGACACGCCGATGCAGACATCGGGCAGACTGGTCATGATGGCATCGACGCCCTCGAGCCGTTGTTGGCGTTCTTCGGCAGGGAGAGCAAAGAATACATCATCTATCTTTGCTGTCTTGGTGAGATGCACCTGATGCGGCATCAACAGCCTGTCGTCACTGATACCCAACAGTTCGCAGAGGGCCTGGCGGTTCTCTCGTATCGCTTCATCACGGTCGCCGCAATAACGGTTGATGTTCCACTCAGCATAGTTCCCCTCGCTGCAGCCGCCTCGTCGGGTACTGCTGAAAGCCACGACATCGCTGCCGAGATCATAAAAATGCAGTTCTGGTTGCTTCATCATTCGTTCGGTTTTTACTGCTGGGGGAACTGCTGATAGATGGTCAGCCCGTACTCGGCACTGGCGGCATAGATATATTCCATGATGTCGGCTGTGTCGTGTTCGAAGTCAGCCCACGCTTGGGCATAGAGCCAGAAGGTGAACTCGAGACAGCAACCGCCCTGCGAAGCCTCCGCCTGACGAACCAGCGGGTTCTTGTCAGCGATGACCTTCGGATTGTCCTTCAGCCACTGCTCGATATGCTGGCGGAACTTGGTGATATTCGCGATTCCATCGTCATCAAGACGGATACTGCGGAAGTCGAAATACATCTTGCGCGACTGCTTACGGCCTACGTTCTGTTCCATACCAAGCCAATTCTGGAAAGAGCCGTCGACGAGTGTCTGCGGAGTGACGGTAACGATGGTGTTGTCGAAGTTGCGCACCTTGACGGTGGTGAGGGTGATCTCCTCTACCCTGCCGTTCAGCCCCGCATTCGCTACGGTGATCCAGTCGCCGATATGCACCATATCATTGTTCGTCAGACGGATACCTGCCACAAGGCCTTTGATGGTGTCCTGAAAGGCGAGCATCAGGATGGCCGAGGCAGCACCAAGCCCGGCAAAGAGTGTCGACGGGTCTTTATTGATGATGATGGCAATAACGACAATGATAGCCACGAAAATCATGATGATCTTCAGCACGCCGCAGATAGAATAGAGATACTGCTGCTTTGCCGTGCGCTGGCCGTTCTCCAGCAGTTTCAGCGAGTCGATAAAGACAAACGCCGTGCGTACCGACATTACCGTAATATAGATGGCGGTGAGGCGCCTAAGAAGTTCGCGTATCGAAGGGAAATCGTAGAACGTCCAGGGCAGCAGTTGCCAAATGACGATAGCCGGCACGATGCTGCAGGCCGTCAGGAGCACCTTTTCATTGAAGATCACATCGTCCCACTTGGCATCTGTCTTCGATGTCAACTTCAACATGACAGGCACAAGCATCTTCCTGCAAATCCAGCCGGCAACAGCCGCCAGAAGAATGGCCAAAATCACCAGGACAGTATGTGTTACGAAGTTCACGGCCTCGCCCGTGATGCCACAAGCCTCAACGAGCCGTTCTACTAGTATCTGAATCTTTTCCATATCGTTTTTATCGTTGTTGGCTGCAAATTTACGAAGTTTTTTCTGATAATAAGTCGCTTTTATGCGGATTTTCAAAAGAAATTGCTAATTTTGCAGTCAAAATGGCAACAAACATGGAACAAATCGAAACCATCAAGCCCCATCCGCTGATCGCTATCATCCCCGTCGCGATGCTGATAGCCTTTTTGGGCATTGCCATTGCCCTCTTCGGCAGCGACTCGCTGAACGGTGGCAGCCAGATTGCACTGCTGATGGGAACGGCGGTATGCGTTTCACTGTCTATGGCTATCTACAAGGTACGCTGGAGAACCTTCGACAAACAAATCAAAAAGACGCTTGGTGAGGTGAGTATCACACTGCCAATTCTTCTTTGCGTGGGTATGCTTGCCGGGTCGTGGATGATCAGCGGCGTCGTGCCAACCTTGATATACTACGGCATACAGATTATGTCACCCCAGTTTTTCCTGGTGTCATCGTGTATCATCTGTGCATTGGTGTCTGTGCTGTCGGGCAGTTCCTGGACGACCATCGCGACAATAGGCGTAGCGCTCATTGGCATCGGCAACGCATTAGGCATTTCTGAGGCCTGGACAGCGGGTGCCATCATCTCAGGTGCTTATTTCGGCGATAAGATGTCACCGCTGAGCGACACTACGATCCTCGCCTCTTCGGCCACAGGGACAGACCTGTTCGAACATATCCGGTATATGACCTACACCACCATCCCGTCGTTCGTCATCGCCATCATTATCTTCTTCATCGCAGGACTTGGCAACGAGAATAACGCAGCGCTGCAGGTCGGTGAGTATTTAGACGGGCTGTCAAGAACGTTTAACATCTCACTATGGACCCTTCTTGTCCCGCTGTTAACCGGCGTGTTAATCTCACGCAGGGCACCATCGCTCATTGTGCTTTTTGTGTCATCGATGATGGCTGGCATCATGGCACTCATCCTTCAGCCACATATACTCTGCGAGATAGCCGGGGGCGCGACAGATGTCTCTGCGTCAACCCTCACCAGGGGTCTTGCCATCACCTTTTACGGCTCAACAGCTGTAGACACAGGCACGGCTTCGCTGAACGAACTTGTTGCCACCCGTGGTATGGCCGGCATGCTGAACACCATCTGGCTGATACTCTGTGCAATGTGCTTTGGTGCCGCGATGGTGGCGAGCCGTATGATAGAGAGCATCACGGGTGTCATCATCCGCTTCATCCGCAATCGCGTCAGTCTGGTAGCATCGACCGTCGGCACAGGCATCTTCCTCAATATCACCACTGGCGACCAGTTTATCTCCATCGTGCTCAATGCCGATATGTATAAAGAGGTGTTTCGCAAACAGGGCTACGAATCACGGCTACTGAGCCGAACGACAGAGGATGCAGCCACCGTCACCTCCGTACTCATCCCCTGGAACACGTGTGGAATGACCCAATCGACGGTGCTTGGGGTACCCACGATAACCTATCTGCCCTACTGCTTCTTCAATCTGCTGAGTCCGCTGATGAGTATCTTTGTCGCAGCACTGGGGTGGAAGATCTACAAACGCGATTTATCAACAAAACAACAATGATATGATTAAGAAAACTTTTATTACTGCAATTATCGCAGCTATCTCATTGAGTATCAACGCACAGGCATATCCTCCGAAGGATACCCCCCAGCTGGAGTTCGCCTTGCAGCTGAAGGTCACGCTTGGTGAGGCCTACGGTATCGACAACACGCAGCACGGCCGTCGTACGGTCATCCCTATTACCGGCGGCACCTTCGAAGGTCCGGAGATGAAGGGAACCATCATCAATGGCGGTGCCGACTATCAGCTGAACGGTGCTGACGGCCGCACGGAACTGGAGGCCATCTACTGCATCAAGACCGACGACGGCATCTATATCCACGTGCGCAACCGCGGCATCATCGCCAGCGGCAAGGATGCCAATGGCAATCCGACATTCTATTTCCGCGCCGCTCCTCAGTTTGAGGCGCCTGCCGACAGCAAATACGGTTGGCTGAACAACGCGCTCTTCGTCTGTGCGCCGGAGTTCAGTCAGACGTTCAAGGGCATCGTGCTCAACGTCTGGAAGGTGAAGTAAAGAGGCATTGTTGCTCAGGTGCTTGCAAAATAAATTCGATTTTATTTTGTACTTCGCTCACTTTTTCGTACCTTTGCCGAAAATTGTAAATACAGCAGAACTATGAATATGATTAGTGATACCATTAAGTACATCGGTGTCGACGACCTCGACATCGATCTGTTCGAGAGCCAGTATGTTGTGCCAGAGGGCATGAGTTATAACTCCTATCTCATTGACGATGAGAAGATTGCGGTGCTAGATACAGCCGATCGCCGTAAGGGTGAGGCGTGGAAGGCGAACCTGAAGGACGCGCTCGGCGATCGTCAGCCAGACTATCTGGTGGCGCACCACATGGAGCCAGACCATGCAGCTCTCATCGCCTGGATGCTGGAGACGTATCCTGGTGTGCAGCTGGTGTGCAGCGCTCAGGCAGTGAAGATGTTGCCAAACTTCTTCGAGGGATTTGACTTTAGCGGTCGCGTGATGACTGTCAAAGAGGGTGATACACTCTCGTTGGGCAAGCATGAACTGAAGTTTATCGGTGCCGCAATGGTGCACTGGCCCGAGGTCATCATGAGTTACGACAGCACGGACAAAGTGCTCTTCTCAGCCGATGGCTTCGGCAAGTTTGGTGCGCTGGTCAACGAGACCGACGACTGGGCTTGCGAGGCACGCCGCTATTACTTTAATATCTGCGGCAAGTATGGCACGCAGGTGCAGAGCGTGATGAAAAAGATGGCTGCTCTCGATGTGCAGGCCATCTGTCCGCTGCATGGGCCTGTGCTCAAAGGCGAGCCGCTGGCCGCTGCCGTCAAGCTATACGATACATGGAGTAAGTATGAGCCAGAGAGCGAGGGTGTGCTTGTGGCCTATGCCAGCATTCACGGTGGAACAGCTGCTGCTGCCGAGCGTCTGGGCGAGATACTTCGCGAAAAGGGTGCCAAGAAGGTGGTCATAAGCGACCTGAGCCGCGAGGATATGGCTGAGGTCATCGAGGATGCTTTCCGTTATCCTACAATCGTTGTGGCTGCGTCGAGCTACGATGCGGGTGTGTTCCCCGTGATGCACGACTTCCTGTATCATCTGCAGATAAAGAATTACCAGAAGCGTAAGTTTGGTATCATCGAGAACGGCAGTTGGGCACCTTCGGCAGGAAAGGTGATGCGCGCAATGATCGAGGGCATGAAGGACTGCGAGATTGTGGAGCCGATGGTCACCATCCGCTCGCGCATGAAGTCAGGCGACGAGGCCTTGCTGCAGCAGCTGGCTGACAGCCTGGTATGAAGACTGCGAAAGAAATCATACGATATATGGAGTCGCTGCAGAATGACGGGCAGCGACAGATACTCATGGGGTTCTTCAAAACGGGACCAGGTGAGTATGGCGAGGGTGATGAGTTTCTCGGACTGAAGGTGCCACAGACACGCGAAGTTGTATGTGCGGTTCCAAAGGACTTTCCTTTGAGCGAGATACCAGAACTGCTGATGAACCGATGGCACGAGGTGCGCCTGTGTGGCCTGCTGATTCTTGTATCGAAATTCGAAAAGCTGGCCACCAAACGACTAGAGAATGACGAGAAGGCCATCTGCGCCCGCGACGAAATCCTCACGCTTTATCTGCAGTATGCTGAGCAAGCGAATAACTGGGACCTCGTCGACCTCTCCGTCCATAAGATCCTCGGCCACTGGCTCCTGCTACCGACGAATCTTGGTGACAGAGACTATAAGATAAAGGTATTAGACGACCTCGCCCAAAGTCCCTGTCTTTGGAAGCAGCGCATGAGCATCGTCTGTTCATGGAAGACCTCGCAGATAGGCGACCCTTCGTGGTGCCTGCGTTATGCCGAGATCCACCTCCATCACCCGCACGACCTGATGCACAAGGCTGTCGGTTGGATGCTCCGCGAGATGGGCAAACGCGTCTCAATGGATCTCCTTCGTGACTTCCTCCGTCAGCACGCCCATGAGATGCCTCGAACCATGCTCCGCTACGCCATCGAGAAGATGCCAGAGCAAGAGCGGCAGTACTGGTTGAACATCCAGCAGGATATCACTCCTGCAAAGAAATCTAAGGCAAACCGCTTTGCAGGCATTCCTGTTCCTGATTTCCTCGATATGATTCTGAAAGGCGACGATGAGGCGATGTATTACCTCTTGCACGATCGCCTCAGCCATCAACTCCGCAATCGTTACGAGGCTTACAGCAACAAGCTCTACGATGATTACGAGGATGTCATCGATGACTTTTTCCTCTATCTCCGCGAGTGTGGTCATTCTCCCTATCAGCCACTCCAACATATAAAAAAACGAGAGGCTTTTGAGAGTTGGCTACTAAATACCTTCCGCAACTATCTGAGCAACCGAGCAGAGGCAGAAGGACAGGCGGTCTACGCACAGTTCGATGACAACGCCCTTACTATCGACTCTTCCGACCTTACTGATGAACGAAAAGTCGCCATCGTTTCACAGCTGATAGCATACGCTCATCAGGTGTTTTATCCCCGTGGCCGCTTCATTTTCCTGCGTTCCATGCTGACGATGCTCAATAAACAGCGGGCCGTACCCAACAAGGAGATGGCTGAGGCCCTCGGTATGTCGTATCTGGCCTATCGCGTCACGCTTCATCACATGCGTCAGAACGTCAAGCGGTTCCGTGCGCGATTGATGAAAGGCGAATCCCTGCACTTGGATGACGAACACATGCAGATGGCTGATAACATCAATCGAGATTTCATTCACCTCTATCAGACGCTTTTCCGCATCTACCTGCAATGCATCGAATCGCTCAAGACTAAAACAGCAGTGAAACATCTGCGCCAGCAGTATCTCGAAGAACAGGGTTTTGCTGTTCACGAACCTGATTCTGATAGTCCCATCCGCGTCCGTATCTCTGTATTCTGGGAGAAACTGAATCGCTGGATGACGACATAACAAGCACTATGATGACATCTTATCTAAATACAGAGAATATCGCCCGTAGTAAGGATGGCGTAGAGTATCATCCCCTCCACCCCTTTCTGCCAGAAAATGCGAAAGTGCTGTTCTTAGGAAGTTTTCCGCCTCAGCGTAAGCGGTGGTGTATGGACTTTTATTATCCGAACTTCATTAATGACCATTGGCGCATCGAGGGTCAGATATTCTTCAGCGACAAGAACCACTTCGTTGACCTTGAAGCCAAGCGCTTCAAGATAGACGAGATCATTACGTTCTGTCAAGAAAAGGGCCTCGCCTTCTTCGATACCTCTACAGCTATCCGTCGCCTACAGGACAACGCCTCCGACAAATTCCTCGAGGTTGTGGAACCTACCGACATCCCTGCACTAATCCGGCAATTGCCTCATCTCCGCGCCATTGTCACCACAGGCGAGAAGGCCACTGAGACCATCTGCGCCTCGTTCGGCATTGCCGCCATTCCCAAGGTGAACACATCTTCCATCAAATTGTATCGCCTCCCTTCCTCCTCCCGCGCTTACCCTCTGTCCTTCGACAAAAAGGTAGAGGCATATCGTCAAGTTCTCAATTTATTATTATGAAGAAAGCAATGATATGGATGCTGCTCCTGATGCCGATAATGGTCTGGGCAGCGAATAGTGAACTCAAGCCACGACTCGTGGTATGTACGGACATCGCACCTGCCGATGTGGAACCTGACGATATGGAGTCGATGGTGCGACTGATGGCGTATGCCGATTGCTTCGAGATAGAAGCGCTCATCACAAGCGTAGGGTGGAACTGCGACCCGTATCCGAAGGAGTGGGCGCAGTATCTGACGCGCGTCGTCGAGGCCTATCGCCAGGATGTGCCGAACCTGATGAGACGCTCTGGGCAAAGTGAGTTTCTTCCTCTGGAGTCAGAGAATGGACAGCAGGAACTAGGCTATTGGCCCAGTGCAGACTACATCAAGAGTCGCGCTCTGATGGGTAGCGAGCATGGAGGCATCAAGGCCATCGGCGAGGGCAACGATTCGCCAGGTAGCGAATTGCTGATTCGTCTGGCTAATGAGGACGACCCACGCCCTATCTATGTGGCGGCATGGGGCGGAGCTAATACTTTGGCTCAGGCCATCTGGCGCGTAAAGAAATCCCGTTCGGCTGATGAACTAGCGAAATTCGTCCGCAAGTTCCGCCTCTTCACCATCACCGACCAGGACATGCAATACAATATGCGCATGAACCGCGCCTATAGCTCGCACATGTGGCTGCGAAAGGACTTTCAGGACGACCTGCAGTTCATCTGGGATGAGGGCGCTTGGCAGGAACAGTGCGAACTGGGCAAGCAACACTGGGCGCAGCATCAGCAGTACATTCAGGGCAAAGGTGCGCTTGGCCGTGAATATCCTAACTACAAATGGGGCGTGGAGGGCGACACGCCGAGCTTCCTCT
>JAEEGL014916798.1_pt1 | contig 42449 bp, 39 predicted proteins | sample 9134231 | NCBI WGS metagenome assembly JAEEGL01 (sample SAMN16246548, study PRJNA631951) | gut metagenome | biome: gut microbiome; feature: rumen; material: fiber-attached | host: Bos | place: Iran: Karaj | collected 2018-10 | reverse complement strand
CGATAATGTGTGCTTGCACACAATTATTGGCTTTTTATTATCCGTGTGACTGCGAAGCAGTCGCGCCCCACACATCGAGCATATAGATTGCGTAGCAATCGGTAAAGTGCTGGGCACGAATATGCGAGATGGTGTGGGGATTACAAGCATCCTTGCGAGTTTTCACGAAGCACTTGCGAGAGTATAGAAATCGCCGCGTGTCCTAGTGATAGTTTTTTTACTACATATACAGATTTTCCCCATACCTGTCTATTACAACTATTACAGGCATATCCTCTACATAGAGCCTTCTTATGGCCTCAGTCCCAAGATCATCATATGCTATCACTTCTGACTTCTTGATACACTTTGAGAGTATCGCTCCTGCGCCACCAACTGCGGCGAAGTATACGACACCGTTTCTCTTCATGGCTTCGATTACTTCAGGAGTTCTCTTGCCCTTACCTATCATGCCCTTTAATCCAAGATCAAGAAGCTTAGGAGTATACTTATCCATACGGCTTGCTGTTGTAGGTCCTGCTGAACCTATAACTGTTCCTGGTCTTGCTGGAGATGGTCCCATATAGTAGATGACCTGACCTTCTATATCTATGGGAAGCTCTTTTCCTTCTGCAAGCGCATCCCACATTCTCTTGTGGGCAGCATCCCTTGCTGTATATATCTCACCTGTTAAGTATACATAATCACCTGCTTTAAGATCATCTATGATTTCCTTAGTTAACGGAAGATTGATATGTTTTTCCATGACCCCTCCTATAAGCATACATGTGCATGTCTGTTAACATGACAGCAGATGTTGATGGCAACCGGAAGTCCGGCTATATGAGTTGGATATGACTTGATATTGACAGCCAAAGCTGTGTTCTTACCGCCAAGTCCACCCGGACCTATGTTAAGGGAATTGATCTTCTCAAGCATCTCATCCTCGAGATTCTTGAGGAACTCTGACTTAGGAGTATCAATATCCTCTGTCAGAGCTTCCTTAGCCATAAGTGCGGCCTTTTCAAATGTTCCGCCGATTCCGACACCTAAGACCATAGGAGGACACGCATTCGGTCCTGCATCCTTAACTGCACTAAGGATAGCATTCTTCACACCTTCTATTCCATCGGCAGGCTTAAGCATATATATCTTGCTCATATTCTCGCTGCCAAAGCCCTTCGGTGCATAGGTTATGTCTACCTTATCACCATCAACTATCTCATAGTGGATAACTGCAGGTGTGTTATCACCTGTATTGACTCTGTCGATAGGGTCCTTAACTACAGATTTACGAAGATATCCTTCGACATAACCCTGACGAACACCTTCGTTGATGGCATCTGTTAAGTTGCCACCTGTTATGTGAACCTCCTGACCAACTCTTACGAAGACTACAGCCATACCTGTATCCTGACAGATAGGTATGTTGTCGCTATCTGCTATGTCTAGGTTCTGCATCAGCTGATCGAGGACTTTCTTTCCAAGCTCCCCTGTTTCAGTAGCATATGCTTTTTTCAAAGCATTTGTCATATCCGGTGCCAGGTGAAGATTAGAATCTATACACATATCTCGCACTGCTTTAGTTATAAGCTTTACATCAATCTCTCTCATCGATTACTTCCTCTATAAGACTCTCTTCTGTCTCATCGTCGGTCTCTTCATCACCTGATCTAACCTTCGAAACAGTTGCAATCTTAATATTATCTCCTAAGTTCATGAGCTTAACGCCTGTTGCGTTACGTCCTGTACGTCTGATATCACTTACCTTGATTCTTATAAGGATACCCTCTGTAGTTATGAGCATAACTTCTCTCTCATCATCTACAGCCTTAGCGCCTACAAGTACACCCGACTTCTCGGTCTGCTTGAAGCATCTGATACCCTTACCGCCTCTGTGATGAGCCTCATATTCATCTATGGACGTTCTCTTACCGATACCGTTCTCAGATATTACAAGAAGGTCTGAACCCTGTGATTCAAGCTGCATAGCTATGACCTGATCATCATCTGTCAGACTCATACCTCTTACGCCACTTGCAGTTCTTCCCATACTTCTAACTTCTGATTCATTGAACTTAAGGCACTGACCGTTCTTAGTAACTAAGACTATATCCTGCTTGCCATCAGTTAACTTAACTTCTATAAGTTCGTCCTCATCGGACTTGAAGTCAAGGGCTCTCATACCCATCTTACGGATATTCTTGAACTCACTTAAAGCAACCTTCTTCACGATACCGCTCTTAGTTGCCATAAACAGATACTTATCATCATCAAAGTCCCTGACAGGTATCATGACATTGACCTTCTCATTCGGCATGAGTTCAAGATAGTTAGCTATAGACTTACCTCTTGAAGTTCTGCCTGCCTCAAGTATATCATAAGCCTTAAGCCTGTATACACGTCCAAGACTTGTGAAGAACAGAAGATTATGATGGTTAGTCGTCATAAAGAGATCTTCCACGAAGTCATCCTCTATGGTATCCATACCCTTGATACCCTTACCGCCCCTTTTCTGAGCTCTGAAGTTATCAAGAGTCATCCTCTTGATATAACCTATATGGGTAAATGCTATGACAGTACTATCATCTGGTATGAAGTCCTCGTTAGTGAATTCTCCTTCATCTGCCTCAAAAGTTGTTCTTCTTTCATCTGCAAATCTGTTTCTTATCTCAAGAAGTTCTTCTTTGACAAGTGCAAGAAGCTTCTTCTTATCTGCAAGTATAGCCTCATATTCGGCAATCTTAGCAAGAAGTTCGTTGTATTCTTCTTCTATCTTCTCGCGCTCAAGGTTAGTAAGCGCTCTAAGACGCATATCTACTATACTCTGAGCCTGGATATCCGTGAAACCGAATCTGTTTATAAGATTAGTCTTAGCTTCCGAAACATTGGCAGATGCCTTAATAATAGCTATTATCTCATCTATGTTGTCAAGAGCTATAAGAAGACCTTCTAAGATATGAGCTCTATCCTTCGCCTTTCCAAGATCATACTTAGTTCTTCTTGTAACAACCTCCTCCTGATGAAGGATATAATACCTAAGCATCTCGCAGATATTCAGAATCTTAGGTTCATTGTCAACAAGTGCAAGCATGATAACGCCAAATGTATCCTGAAGCTGAGTATGCTTAAAGAGCTTATTGAGTACCTTCTCAGGATTTACATCCTTACGAAGCTCTATACATACTCTCATACCCTGACGATTTGACTCATCTCTTAATTCTGTGATGCCGTCAACCTTCTTCTCCTTATGAAGCTCAGCTATCTTCTCTATGAGCTTAGCCTTATTGACCATATATGGAAGCTCAGTTACAACTATACGGTTCTTGCCATTAGGCATAGTCTCAATCTCAGTGACTGCACGTACTTTGATCTTACCACGACCAGTTCTGTAAGCTTCTTCTATACCCATACGACCAAGAATCTTAGCACCTGTAGGGAAATCAGGGCCCTTGATGATCTGCATAACTTCATCAACTGAAGTTTCTCTATCTTCAAGAATCTTATTATCTATGAGCTTAACACTTGCATCGATTACTTCACCCAAGTTATGAGGAGGTATGTTAGTAGCCATACCTACGGCAATACCTGAAGTACCATTAACAAGGAGATTCGGATATCTCGATGGAAGAACAACAGGTTCTCTTTCAGTTCCATCGAAGTTATCTACAAAATCAACTGTATCTTTTTCTATATCAGCAAGCATACTTGCAGATATCCTGCTAAGTCTTGCCTCTGTATATCGCATGGCTGCGGCAGAATCACCATCTACCGAACCAAAGTTTCCATGACCGTCTACAAGAGGATATCTTGTAGAAAAATCCTGAGCAAGCTTAACTAAGGCTTCATAAATCGAAGAATCTCCATGAGGATGATACTTACCCATGGTATCACCGACTATACGCGCACATTTTCTATGTGGCTTATCATAGTCGTTATTAAGTTCACTCATCGAGTGCAGTATTCTTCTTTGTACCGGTTTTAAGCCATCTCTAACATCAGGAAGCGCTCTGGCAACTATAACGCTCATCGCATAATCGATATATGAGCTCTCCATAGTTTTCTTAAGATCTACTTCCTTGATCTTATCGAATATATGCTCATCCATATTTACCTCCACTAGACATCCAGATTGCTAACGTATCTGGCATTCTTTTCTATGAATTCTCTTCTTGGTTCAACCTTATCACCCATAAGAACCTCAAAAGTGTTATTAATCTCAGTCTTTATAGACTCATCATATATAACTTTTCGAAGAATTCTCTTTTCAGGATCCATAGTAGTTTCCCAAAGCTGCTCGGCATCCATCTCACCAAGACCCTTATAACGCTGAATCTTGTTATTCTTGTCTTTTCCGACTTCATTAAGAATCTTCTCTAATTCTTCATCGCTATAAGCATACCATACCTTCTTATTCTTCTCGAGCTTATAAAGAGGCGGCTGTGCAAGATACACATGACCTGTCTTGATAAGATCCTCCATGAACTTATAGAAGAAAGTAAGAAGAAGAGTACTTATATGAGCACCATCCACATCGGCATCAGTCATGATTATAATCTTATCATATCTAAGCTTCGTTATATCGAAGTCTTCCTTGATACCTGTTCCAAATGCAGTGATCATCGCTCTTATCTCGGCATTCTCAAGGATTCTGTCAAGCCTTGCTTTCTCTACGTTAAGAATCTTACCTCTAAGAGGCAGGATAGCCTGTGTAGCTCTGCTTCTAGCTGTCTTAGCTGAACCACCAGCGGAATCACCCTCAACTATATATATCTCACAATTCTTAGGATCCTTATCAGAACAATCCGCAAGCTTACCAGGAAGTCCGCCACCATCAAGAGTGGACTTTCTTCTTGTAAGATCCCTAGCTTTCTTAGCAGCTTCCCTTGCCCTGTAGGCACTTATCGATTTATCGATGATAATTCTGGCTGTTGAAGGATTCTGCTCAAGATAATAAGTAAGGGCTGTGCCAAGAACATTTTCCACAGCAGTCTTAGCTTCAGCGTTACCAAGCTTCATCTTAGTCTGACCTTCAAACTGAGGATTGCTTATCTTAACACTTATAATCGCAGTCATGCCTTCTCTATAATCTTCACCTGCAAGATTAGGCTCACTGTCCTTAAAAAGCTTATTAGATCTGGCATAATCGTTGAATATCCTAGTTACTACATTACGGAAACCAACAAGATGCGTACCACCTTCAGGTGTATTGATATTGTTGACGAATGTATAGATAGACTCATCATATGAATCAGTATGCTGGAACGCAACTTCAACATCTATGCCATTATATACATAATTGCAATATATGATGTCATCATATATAGGAGTCTTGTTCTTATTGAGATATTCAACAAACTGCTTAATTCCACCATCATAGTGGAATACTTCCTCAACAGGATTCTCACCTCTGTTATCCTTAAGAATGATCTTGATACCCTTAGTTAAGAAAGCCATCTCTCTGAGTCTGTTTCTAAGAACAACATAATCATATACTGTATCATCAAATATCTGTGAATCAGGAAGGAATTCAACCTTAGTACCTGTAAGATTCTTATCACAATCTCCTACAACCTTAAGAGGATACATGATTTCACCTCTTTGATATCTCTGATTGTAGACCTTGCCTCCCTTATATACCCATACTTCAAGCCATTCAGAAAGAGCATTTACTACAGATGCGCCTACACCATGAAGTCCTCCGGATATCTTATATCCACCATTACCGAACTTACCACCTGCATGAAGCTTGGTAAATACCATCTCCACGCCTGATATACCAAGCTGTGAATTGATACCAACAGGAATACCTCTACCATTGTCAACAACTGTTATAGAATTATCCTTGTTGATAGTTACCATGATATCAGTACAGAATCCTGCTAAAGCCTCATCTATAGAGTTATCCACTATCTCATATACAAGATGATGAAGACCTTTTGAAGAGGTACTGCCGATATACATACCAGGTCTTACTCTGACTGCTTCTAAGCCTTCCAGCATCTGGAGGTTATCGGCATCGTATTCATATCCTTCTTTTACATTCTCATTATCCATCTTATACACTCTTTCCTTTATAACTTATATTTCCGTTTTCTACATAGAATATGTTCTCATAAGGAACATTATGTTCTATGAACTCATCAATACCCGTACAGGTTATAATAGTTTGAACGTCTTTTATATTATTCAGCAGAAGACCTTGTCTTTCACTGTCTAATTCAGACATAACATCATCAAGAAGAAGTATAGGTGAATCACCTGTTTTCTTCTTTACGATTTCTATCTGTGCAAGCTTAAGAGCCAGTGCTATAGTTCTCTTTTGACCTTGAGAACCATACTTTCTCATATCGATACCATCAAGTTCAAAAGATATATCATCTCTTTGAGGACCATACATGGTAGTTTTCATCTTGATCTCATAAGCTCTATTTTTCCCAATCTTATCTCTGAAACTATATTCATCTGATATATCAGGTTCGTATTTTAATAACAATCTTTGATCTTTGTTAGTTAGTTTTCTGTGGATATCTCCTATTATCTCGTTGATATCATCTATATATTCTTTACGATATCTTATTATATTAAGACCATATCTTATCAGTTCTTCATCCCATATATTAAGAGTATCCATATTGCTTGTCTTGAATGAAAGCTCTTTTAGAAGAGCATTCCTCTGAACAATAATCTTATTATATCTTGTCAGATCATACAGATAGGCTTTATATAACTGACAAAGCTCACTATCTAAGAATCTTCTTCTCTCTGCCGGTCCGTTCTTAATAAGATTGAGATCTTCCGGAGAAAATGATATAACATGCACACTTCCTATATAGTCTTTGATTTTCTTACATATAACTCCATTGACAGCAATTCCCTTATTCTTGTTATTCTTAAGATGCATATCAATCCTGTAATGGATATCATTCTTGACCATATTCATCTTAATGTGGGAATCTTCGCATCCGAATCTTATCATCTCCTTATCCTTCGCTCTTAACTGAGACCTGGTAGTCGACGCAACATATATAGATTCAAGTACATTTGTCTTTCCTTGCGCATTCTGTCCATAGAATATGTTGATATCTTTATTCAGACTTATGCTCAGATACTGATAATTCCTAAAATCCTTCAATTCCAAAGATTCTATAATCATGTTATATTACTTCTCTATCTTAAGAGTCAAACCATTGTACTCGACCAGTTCTCCACCTACGAGTTTTTTACCTCTTTGTGTTTCTACCTGACCGTTTACTTTAACCTGACCATCCTGTATGACAATCTTAGCTTCCACACCTGATTCAACCATACCTGCAGCCTTAATAGCCTGACCAAGCTTTATATAATCCTCTTTAACTTTAATCGTATTCATAATATCCCTCTGTTAAACCACAAAATTAATAGGGAGAACAAGATATATGTAAGACTCATCTTCATTCTTAATTATACATGGAAATCTTGAATTAACCATATAACAATCCACATATTCATCATCTATAACCTTAAGTATATCCATGAGATATGAAGGATTAAATCCTATCATGATATCTTTACCTGTCTTCTCAATATCAACCTTACCGTTCATATTACCAAGAGTTGACTTGATGATAACTTCCATGTCACCATCTGTTATATTGAGGATAACAGGTTTCTTATCTCCATCTCTTGCCAATATAGAAGCCCTGTCTATGCTATCAAAGAAGTCTTTTCTGTTAATCTTGATCCTTGTTTCATAATTGTTGGATATCATCTGATTTATCTTATAGTACTCACCTTCAATAAGTCTTGAAGAGAATACAGTATCATCAAACTTGAATACCACAAGATTACTTGTAAAATATATATCCACAATCTTATCATGATCATCATTCAGAATCTTTGATAATTCGTTAAGTGACTTTCCAGGAACTATAGCCTTGATGCTTCCATAACTCTTTGCTAATTCTATATTACGAAGAGCTATTCTATGACCATCCAAAGCTACAACCTTAAGTCTGTTATTCTCAACCTCAAAGTATTCACCAGACATCATCTTGCTGTTCTCGTTGTTAGATATAGAGAATATAGTCTGTCTTATGATTTCCTTAAGAGCAAACTGAGATATAGATATATATTCAGTCTCTTCTATATCCTTCATCCTTACATAATCATCACCATTGAAAGCAGGAATACTGTAATTACAGTTATCACATCTTATCTCTAATTTGTCATTATCATACATAACTATGATTTCACTGTCAGGCATCTTCTTGATTGCCTCACTGAACATCTTAGCATCAACAGCTACAGTTCCTGGTTCATTGATTATTATATCTCCACCAACTATAGTTTTGATAGCTATATCATTATCATTAGTAGTGAATACTACATTATCATTGGCTTCTATAAGGATACACTCGAGTATCTTCATAGTTGTTTTTGAAGATACAGCTTTAAGTGATATGTTGATAGAATTGATAAGTTCATTCTTCGAAAAAGTTATCTTCATGCTTCGTTGTCCTTTTGTTATTATTATTATTATATAAATAGTTGTTGTTGTAGTAGGGGGTGTGGATTATGTGTAAAACTACTCCAAACCCTTGTGGTTAACATATAATCACAGGTTGATAAATATGAGGATTAGATCCTTATAAATTGTGATTATGATGTGTATATCATACTGGTGATATCTTCTTCTTCAATATGTTGATAGTTGAAGCAAGATTAGTATCTTTTTGGATATCGTTAGTTATATTCTTTACACCATTGATAACCGTAGTATGATCCTTTCTGTGAAGTGCATTAGCTATAGAACTGTAAGATACATCAGTCATAGTCTTACATAGGTACATAGCTATGAATCTTGGTCTTGCAAGTCTCTTACTCTTATCCGCAGAATAAAGTTCTTCCACAGTAAGATTAAAGTGAGAAGCTACTATATCTACTATAAGTTCAGGAGTAATCTCTCTCTTAGAATTAGAAGAGATGAATTCCTGAAGAACCGTCTTAGCGAATTCAAGCTCTATGTTATTATTCTTAGCTAACTTAGAATAAGCAACTATCTTAGTAAGAGCACCTTCAAGTTCTCTTATATTAGACTTGATATGTGTAGCTATATAATCAAACACTTCGTCTGATATATGGAACATAGAATTCTGATATCCTTCAAGTTCAGCCTTATTCTTAAGAATAGCCATACGTGTTTCATAAGTAGGTGGCTGGATATCCACAGTTAATCCCTGTTCGAATCTGGATATCATACGATCATCAAATGCTGTTAGTTCCTTAGGAGGCTTATCAGAAGATATAACTATCTGCTTTCCTGAAGTGTACAGAGCATTAAATGTGTGGAAAAACTCCTCTTGTGATGTACCCTTATTAAGTATGAACTGTATATCGTCGATAAGGAGGATATCTATAGTTCTGTACTTTTCTCTGAATCCTTTATTAGAATCCTTGGAAAGTCTTATAGATTCTATAAGATCAGTTGTGAATTCCTCACTTGTAACATATAAAACCTTAAGTTCAGGTCTGTATTCATTGATATAGTTCTTAATAGAATACATGAGGTGAGTCTTACCAAGTCCTGAATTTCCATATAAGAAAAGAGGATTATACTGGGTTGCAGGATTTTCAGCAACAGAAAGCGCAGCATTGAAAGCAAGGGAGTTATTATCTCCCTTAACAAAGGAATCAAATGTGTACTTTTTGTTGATATTACCTGTAATAGGCTTTATATCTTCTTTTGGAGACTTGCTTTCATATTCTCCCTTTTTAAGAATAACTACTTTATAGTTAATATCTTCGGTTACTTCTCTTATGAATGTCTGCAAAGAGAACTGATACTTAGCCATGACTATCTCATATATAGTATCATCAGGTGCTTCCACATATAATACATAATCGGATACCTCTTTTAAGACAAGAGGAGTAATCCATGTCTGATATGAGATTTCGTTCTGAACATATTCTTTATGATATCTATCTTTAAGACTATCCCATTCGTTATATATATCGAGTGACATAATATCCATCCTTACGCTAATACTTCAACATATATGATACCATAATTGAGGATAATATTCAAGAAAAAAAGGTCTTAGGTTATACACGAGATGTGGAGTATATGTGGATAGAAAAATGTGGATAAATATTTTCCATTTTGTGGTTGACATTTTTTTCTATTGAAGCTATAATGATATAGCACAAATTTTAATAATAAGTAAAAGGAGGTATATATTATGAAGATGACATTCCAGCCTAAGAAGAGATCTAGATCTAAGGTTCATGGTTTTAGAGCAAGAATGAGCACTGCCAATGGTAGAAAGGTTTTAGCTGCAAGAAGAGCTAAGGGAAGAAAAGTATTGTCAGCCTAGGTCGCAGTCATATGTGACCTTTTTTTAAAAACGTCTGATATAAGGATGGATTATGAAGAACTATGTATCACTAAAGAATAATCTTGAATTTAAAAGGGTATATGATAAGAAAAGAACATATTCGGATATGTTTATGGTCATATATATATCAGACAATTCATTGGGATATTCAAGACTTGGTATCTCAGTAAGCAAAAAAGTTGGGAATAGTATTATAAGACACAGGATTACCAGATTGATCAGGGAAAGCTACAGGCTTAACAAAGATAGAATTAAGCCTGGATATGATATAGTTATTGTAGCCCGTAAGAATTTGTGCGGTAAAGGGCTTTTTGAGGTTTCAGAGTCTTTGATGAAGCTTCTTTCAAAACATCAGTTATTGTTATGATCAGAGACATCCCTAAGAAAATCAGTATTAAGTTGGTAATCTTGTATAGACGATACATTTCTTCTATGAAACCATATGGTATGTGTAAGTATGACCCTACATGCTCTGCCTATTCACTAGAGGCATTTAAAGAGCATGGTTTTATAAAGGGTCTGATATTAAGTATGTGGAGAATATTGAGATGTAACCCTTTTTCAAAGGGTGGTTATGATCCTGTTCCTAAGAATATTAAAATTCGGAGGAAATAATGGTTTTATTAGCAAAATCCACTAATTTCATAATAGGACCTTTAGCCATTGTTTTTGGTTATATTATGGAGGCTTTATTTCTTTTCACAAGTAAGCTGGGTGTGACTAATATAGGTTTATCTATCATATTATTCACTCTTATAACCAAGCTTCTTTTGATGCCTCTGACCATAAAACAACAGAGATTTTCCCGTTTATCATCACTTATGAATCCTGAACTTCAGGAACTCATGAGAAAATATCAGGGTAAGACTGATACAGAATCCATGCTCAGGATGAGAGAAGAACAGAAGCTTATCTATGAGAAGTATGGAACAAGCCAATCGGCAGGATGTATTCAGCTTCTTATCCAGATGCCTATAATTTTTGCTTTGTATAGCGTTATAAGGAATATTCCTTCGTATGTACCTGCAGTCAATAAGTATTTTACTAATATTACAGACGGCGACCAGGGTTTATTCAATAACCTGAATCATATAACAGAGTATTCCTCATCAGGTAAGACTGTATCAAAAGCCGTATCTTCACTTACTAACGCAAAGAATACAGAAGCTTTGATAGATAAGCTTAATTCTTTCGGTACAAGCGAATGGAATGAGCTTTGCAAGATATATTCAGGAGATTTAGGTGCGAATATCAAGACTAATTCTGATTCAATCCTTGAAATCAACAGATTCTTTGGTATTAATCTTGCAGATAAGCCACAGATACTTAGTATATCTGTTCTTATTCCTATCTTAGCTGCAGTAACTCAGTGGCTCAGTGTTAAGATATCACAGGCTGCTGTACAGAAGAGACAACAAGGCAAGTTCAAAGAGCCAGAAATCAATAATTCTATGGCTGTTATGAACGGAGTTATGCCTGTTATATCTGCTATCTTCTGTCTCACCTTCCCTGCAGGTATCGGTTTATACTGGATTGCTCAATCCGTATTTACCATATTCATACAGTTAGGTGTAAACAAGTATTTTGATAGCCAGGACATTAACGATATAATTGCCAAAAACCAGAAGAAGATGGAAGAAAAAAGAGAAAGACAGGGGCTTCCTCCAAAGTCTTCTCTTTCACAGAGTAATTCATCATCAACTGCAGGAAGAAGTGATTCTTCTTTGGCAAGTAAGGCAAGAATAGCTAATAAGTATAAAGGTGATAAATAACCAGGAAGGAAGATAATATGGACGATTATATAGAGGTAACCGGTAGAACTCTTGATGAAGCTTTAGCTAAGGGTTGCGAGCTTCTTGGAACTGTCAGCGATTACGTTGAGTATGAGACAATCGATACCGGTTCATCATCAGGAATATTGAGTCTTTTTGGTAATAAGCAGGCTAAGATAAAGATCAGAAAGAAGACTATCGAAGAGATACCTGTTATGACCAGTGCTCTTAAGAGAGCTCAGGAAGATGAAGAGCCTAAGGAAAGAGTAGTAAATCCAAGTGATGTTAATGTTGACAAGATAACAGAAATATCCACAACATTTGTAAAGGATGTATGCCAGAGCATGGGTCTTAATGTGGATGTAGAAGTTAAGGTTAACAAAGAATTAGCTGAAGTTTATGTGGATATTAAGGGAAAAGGAACTGGAATCCTTATAGGTAAGAGAGGTCAGACTCTCGATGCACTGCAGTACTTGCTCAGTCTTGCAGTAAACAAGGATTCAAGAGAATATATCAGGGTAAGACTTGATACAGAGGATTACAGAAGGAGAAGAAAGGAAACACTTGAGTCATTAGCAAGAAATATTTCTTATAAAGTTAAGAAGACAAGAAGAAGCGTTTCACTTGAGCCTATGAATCCTTATGAGAGAAGAATTATACATTCTGCTCTTCAGAATGACAGATATGTTACTACAAAGAGTGAAGGCGAAGAGCCTAACAGACATGTAGTAGTTTGTCTTAAGAGATAATATTTGCTTAGAATGTAAAACTAAAGCAAAATTAAGGGGCTTGTCGCTTATGTGGACAAGCCCCTTTTCCCTTTTATCTTAAACAGGAGGTTGTGTATGGGAGATACTATAGCAGCGATATCCACATCCACTGTGTATAACAGTGGAATAGGTATAATCAGAATAAGTGGAGATAGTGCCCTAAAAGTTGCTTCAAATGTGTTTGTTTCAGCATCCGGAAAGAATATATATGACATGGATTCATACACAGCAAGTTATGGACATATTGTGGATAACTCTGAAGTGATTGATCAGGTTATACTTCTTGTCATGCGTGGACCAAAAAGTTATACCACTGAGGATGTAGTTGAAATCCAGTGTCATGGCGGTTCTTACATATGTAAGAGAATACTTGAAGTGGTATTGTCTAACGGAGCGAGACTTGCAAAGCCGGGAGAATTTACACAGAGAGCTTATCTTGGTGGACGAATAGATCTTACTCAGGCTGAAGCAGTTATGGATCTGATAGCATCTAAGAATGAAATGACCAGAAAAGCCTCAGTTATGCAATTAGAAGGGCGTATGGGTGAACAGATTCGAAAAATCAGAGAAGAAATTCTTGAAAATACTGCTCTTATAGAGTCCGCATTGGACGATCCTGAACACTATGATATTAGTGAATATAGTGGACAACTTAATGACAATGTGGATAAAATTGTGGATAAACTACAAAAACTGTGGGTAAGTATAGATAATGGATACATTTTTAAAGAAGGTATCAATACAGTAATACTTGGTAAGCCTAATGCCGGCAAATCAAGTCTTCTTAATCTCCTAGCAAAGAGGGACAGATCTATAGTTACTGATATAGAAGGTACAACAAGAGATATCATAGAAGAACAGATAAGTCTTGATGGTATACTTCTTAATCTTCGTGATACCGCAGGTATAAGAAAAACCGAGGATTATGTCGAAAATATAGGTGTGAACAGAGCAAAAGAAGCAGCTGAAGCTGCCGATCTTATTCTATATGTAGTTGACAGTTCTAAGAAATTGGATAATAATGATAAAGACATATTGGATATGATCGCTGATAAGAATTCTATAATTCTTATCAACAAAACAGATCTTGATAATAAGCTGTCGACAGAGGATTTTGAATATCTTAGGGAAAAGCCTCTTGTGTATCTGTCTGCAAAGACAGGTGAGGGACTTGATGAACTTACGAAGGTCATACTTGAGATGTTTCTTAATATGACTGATACTTCGACAGATAATATATACTTTGCAAACATAAGGCAGAAAGAATGCCTTAAAAAAGCCCTTGAGAGCATGAATCTTGTCAAGCAGACGATAGCTGACGGGATGCCTGAGGACTGTTATACAATAGATCTCATGGAGGCCTATGAGAATCTTGGTTTTATAGTCGGAGAAAGCCTTTCTGATGATCTTGCATCCAAGATTTTTGAGAGTTTTTGCATGGGAAAGTAAAGATAATTATATAGATAACAGGTGAAATATATGCCACATTTGGAAGAAAATTATGATGTAGTTGTAGTCGGTGCTGGCCATGCAGGCTGTGAGGCAGCTCTTGCCTGCGCAAGACTTGGTCTTAACACTATATGCTTTACAGTGAGCGTTGAGAGTATAGCTCTCATGCCTTGTAATCCTAACATAGGCGGTAGCTCTAAGGGACATCTTGTAAGAGAACTTGATGCTCTTGGTGGAGAGATGGGTAAGAATATCGACAGAACCTATATACAGTCTAAGATGCTTAACATCTCCAAGGGTCCTGCAGTTCACTCCCTTCGTGCTCAGGCTGATAAGATGAATTACTCTATGAGTATGCGCAGGGTTCTTGAGAATACTGATAATCTTACCATCCGTCAGGCTGAGGTCAGTGATATAATAGTAGAAGAAGGAAAAATCATAGGTGTTAATACACTTTCTGGTGCCAGATACAACGCCAAGGCTGTAGTTATCTGCTCTGGAACATATCTACTTGCCAGATGTATATATGGTGATGTGAGTGAACACACAGGTCCTAATGGGCTTAAAGCTGCTAATCATCTCTCTGCATCTCTTGAAAAATGTGGTATAAAGCTCAACCGTTTCAAGACAGGAACTCCTGCACGAGTTGATAAGCGAAGCATAGACTTTTCGGTTCTCTCTGAGCAAAAGGGTGATGAGAACATAGTACCATTCTCTTTTTCAAATAAAGCGAAAGATATTAAAAAAAGTCAAGTTTCGTGTTACTTAACTTACACGAATGAGGAAACACATAAGATCATAAGAGATAACATCCACCGCTCTCCTCTTTTCAGTGGAGATATAAAGGGAACAGGTCCGAGATACTGCCCTTCTATAGAGGATAAGGTCGTGCGTTTTGCCGATAAGGATAGACATCAGGTATTCATAGAGCCTGAAGGATTATATACGAATGAGATGTATCTTGGTGGTATGTCAAGCTCTCTTCCTGAGGATGTTCAATACGCCATGTATAAGACAGTCAAAGGTCTTGAGAATGTCCGCATAGTAAGGAATGCTTATGCCATAGAATACGACTGTCTTGCAAGTGGACAGCTTAAGAATACGCTTGAACTTAAGGTTGTATCAGGACTTTTCTGTGCAGGTCAGTTTAACGGAAGCTCTGGATATGAGGAGGCTGCAGCTCAGGGTATCGTCGCTGGTATCAACGCAGCTTTGTATGTAAAAGGCAAAGATCCTATGATCATAGACAGATCAGAAGGATATATAGGTGTACTCATAGACGATCTTGTTACTAAGGAGAACTTCGAGCCATACAGAATGATGACTTCAAGAAGTGAATACAGACTCTTACTTAGACAGGACAATGCTGATATAAGACTTACAAAGAAGGGCTACGAAGTTGGACTTGTCTCAAAAGAGCGCTATGAACAGGTTCTTCACAAGATTGAGATGATAAACAGCGAAATAGAGAGAATCAAGACCGTATATGTCGGTAACAGTGAGAAGGTTAATTCGTGTCTTTATAGTCTTGGCACTACCCCACTTACGAGTGGTTCAAGTCTCTATGAACTTGCAAAAAGACCTGATGTGACCTATGCTGATCTTCGACCTATAGATTCTGATAGGCCTGATATAGATGAAGATATATCAAATCAAATCGATATAGAATTAAAGTATGAAGGATATATAAAGCGCCAGGCAGCCTATGTGGAGAAGTTCAAAAAACTTGAGGCAAAGCGAATTCCTGACGATATAGATTATGATGATATAGATAATCTAAGACTCGAAGCAAGACAAAAACTTACAAAGTACAGACCTTCGAATATAGGTATGGCTTCACGTATATCGGGAGTGTCTCCTGCAGATGTATCAGTGCTTCTTGTCTACATAGACAGATATAATCATAAGAAGGGACAAAAAACTGATAATGAATGATACATATACATATATAAAAGATAAATATGGTGATGTTAAATACAATCAGTTTATGGACTATCTTGATCTTCTGCTTGAGTGGAATAACAAGATGAATCTAACTGCAATTACAGACAGAGATGATATTGTGTTGAAGCATTTTATAGATAGTCTTATCATGCCGGATATCTTAGGAATCAAGGATGAAGAATTCTCAATCATAGATATCGGTCCAGGTGCTGGTTTCCCTTCTATTCCACTTAGGATAATACTTGATAAACCCAAGTTCACTTTGGTGGATTCACTAGCAAAGAGACTTAGTTTTCTTCAGGTTGTTATTGATAAGCTTGGTCTTAAGAATATAGAATTAAGACATGACAGATGCGAAGATGCTGCCAGAGATACACTTCTTCGTGAACAATATGATATCGCTACTGCCCGTGCAGTTGCTAATCTTTCAACTTTGTCAGAATACTGTCTGCCTTTTGTAAAGCAGGGAGGACGATTCATAGCTTACAAAAGTGCAGATATAGAAGAAGAAAAAAGATTATCGGAAAAAGGAATAAAAAAACTTGGTGGAAAGATAAGTGATATCAAGTATTATACATTACCATATAGTGACCTCGGAAGATCACTTGTTGTAGTGGATAAGTTAAGTACTACCCCATCATTATATCCAAGAAAAGCCGGAATTCCTGCTAAAAAGCCTTTGTGACATAGGAGGTACATATGAAAAAAGTAATAGAATACCTTAATGGTAAACAAACGGAATTAAGAGATAAGATCATAAGCTTAGATACCGATATTATGTCTTGCAAGACATCTATAAAAAAGTATGAAGAGATACTCAAGGGTATAGAAGAAAAAACAAGCCTTTCTTCTAACTTTTTCAAGGCCTCAAAAAGCTTTTATGATGATCAGGAAAAAACCGAGATTCAAAAGCATGAGATATCGCAGGAACTCGAAAACTTAAAAGAACAACTAAAAAACATCGAATTAGAATCCGAGCATATTAAGGAAGAAAATCAATATATATCATCTCTCATCGATGAGATCAATACTGTGAAGAATAAAGTAGAAAATTGCAAGCGTAATGTTCGTTCGGACTCAAAGCGCTGTTTGCATGAACTGGAGGAAATCTGTAAGCTTTTTGGAAATTAACCGGCCTGGAGGTGCCTATGCCTATTAACATTATTATAGCTAATAAGCGAAAACTTATGAGGGAAGTTTTAAAAAATAGGTTCGAAAGCGACGAAGAAATAAGGGTTGTAGCTGATACTGATGATGGATATCAGTGTTTAAGCCTTGCTAATAAACTTAATCCTAATATCATCATCTCCGATCTTGAACTTAATGGTTTAGATGGTCTTAGCGTTATGGAAGTTATGCATAAACAATCAATCAGGAGTAAATTCATGATTCTTTGTGATTCTTTTCATCTTCCGCTCTTTTCAAAGGCAATAGATGGTGGTTGTGATGGATATCTTACTCAAGCTGTTGATTTTACGGAATTGAAAAAAGCTGTTTTCTCTATATATAATGGAGAAAAATATGTTCAAGAAGAATACAGAGACGTCAAAGAGCTTCCTGAGCATGATAATGAATTAATAACTGATAATGTGCTTACAAATCGAGAAATTGAGATACTTAAACTCATCGCTATAGGTGAAAGCAACAAAGAAATCGGTGAACGCTGTAATATCAGTGAACGAACTGTTAAAAATCACATCTTCAATATATATAAGAAGCTTTCAGTCAATGATAGAACCCAGGCTGCAGTGTATGCAATAAGAAATAATATAGTTGATTTGTGATTCTCTATTGTTTTTTAGTGTTATTTTATGTATAATGAATATAGTGTTTCACGTGAAACATAACGATATATATGTTTCACGTGAAACATTTTTATTTTAGTCGGAGAAGCCCCCTTCCTCTTAGCAAAGTGTAGGAAGGGGTTATAACAAACTTAATTCAGTCGGGGTCCATTCTCCGACTGATAATAAAAAGGATGCGCACGGATTCGGAAAGGAAGTTTGTCTGATTACGAGAGAACTGAATCCGGCGCGCAAGTCTCGCAGTGCGAGACTTGAAACCAATAAGTAAGGAGGTTCACATATGAAGAGAATTATTGCTGTTGCCAATCAAAAAGGCGGTGTCGGCAAGACTACAACAGCGATCAATCTGGCAGCTTGCCTTGCTGAAGCCGGTTTGCGTATACTTGTTATAGATATAGACCCTCAGGGGAATACAACAAGTGGTTTTGGCGTAGAAAAAGACGAGGTAGAGAATACTATCTATGATCTTCTTATAGAAAAGGATCTTTCTGTAAAAGATGTTGTTATACATACTGAATTCGATGGGCTTGATATCGTTCCGTCTAATATCAACCTAAGCGGCGCCGAGATAGATCTTATAGGCATAGATGACAGAGAATATGTTTTGAAGAAAAAGATGGAGAAAGTCATGGATGATTATGATTTTACTATCATAGATTGTCCACCATCTCTTAATATGCTTACAGTTAACGCTATGACAACTGCAGACACAGTTTTAGTGCCTATTCAGTGTGAATATTATGCGCTAGAAGGCTTAACACAGCTTATTCATACTATAAATCTCGTTAAGGAGAGACTTAATCCAAAACTTGAAATCGAAGGTGTAGTATTCACTATGTATGATTCAAGAACAAACCTTTCTTTACAGGTTGTAGAGAATGTAAAGGATAATCTCGATCAGGTTGTCTACAAGACTATAATACCTCGTAATGTCAGACTTGCAGAAGCACCAAGTCATGGATTACCTATTAATAAGTATGATCCGAAGTCTACAGGCGCTTCAAGTTATAGAGATCTCGCAGATGAAGTTATACATAGAGGAGAAGAATGATGGCAGATAAGAAAAAGGGCTTAGGAAAAGGCCTTGGAAAAGGCCTGGGAATAGATAATGTTATAGCTGCTAAAAAGCCTGAGAAGGTGGAACCACAAGCAGAAACAGTTAAACCTGACATGATGCTTAGAGTGTCTCAGATAGAACCTAACCGTGAACAGCCAAGAAAGTACTTTGATGAGGATGGAATCAACGAACTTGCTGATTCTATTAAGCAACATGGTGTTATTGAACCTCTTATTGTTACTAAGAAGGAAGATTATTACGAGATAATTGCCGGTGAAAGACGCTGGAGAGCTGCAAAAGCTGCAGGTATAAGGGAAGTACCTGTTGTTGTAAGAAATTATTCTGAACAGGAGATAGTTGAGATCTCTCTTATAGAGAATCTTCAGAGAGAAGACTTAAATCCTATAGAAGAAGCATGGGCATATCAGAGGCTTTCTAAGGAATTCGGACTTAAGCAGGAAGAAGTAGCTGCTAAGGTTTCAAAGGACAGAACTACTATATCTAATGCACTTAGACTTCTTAATCTGGATATAGCTGTTCAGAATATGGTCGCAGAAGGACAGATCTCGGGAGGACATGCAAGAACACTTCTTTCGCTTGAAAAGCAGGACCAGTTAAAGACTGCAAAGCTTATAAAAGAAGAACAACTCAGTGTCAGAGAAACTGAAAGTCTCATCAAGAAGATGCTTTCGCCTAAGAAGGATGTAAGTAATCTTAACGATGTAAATCGCCAGAAGATAGAGCTCATATACAAAAAAATTGAGGAAGATCTCAATAAAAAACTCGGGACTAAAGTTGTAATTAAAAATGGGGCAAAAGATAAGGGTAAAATTGAGCTTTCTTATTATTCGAGAGAGGAATTCGAGAGAATCGTGTCCCTGCTGGATTCAGTAAAGGAGACGTATAGACGATAATGAAGGCTTTTGGAATAAATATTGAGATAATAGTTATACTATTAGTCATACTGTGGATTATTAATCTGGCTTTACTTATCATTATGCTAAAAAAGAATAAAAAAACGCAGAAGAACTATGATGAATTCATGCGTGGAAGCGATGCCAGATCGCTTGAGGAAGTATTTAAAAAGAGGCTTGGACAGATCGACGAGCTTGTTATAAGAGATATGACAAGGAGTGAGGATGTTAAGAATATCTATGATACGCTTAGCTATACACTTCAAAAAATAGGTATAGTAAAGTATGATGCCTTCAATGAGATGGGTGGTAAGTTAAGCTTCTGTCTGACTTTGTTAGATCGTGACAACAACGGAGTAATCCTTAATTCTATGCAGGGCAGAGAAGGCAGTTACCTCTATATCAAGGAGATTCTTGATGGCAAATCTGCAGTTCCTCTTGGAAAAGAGGAAGAAATCTCCTTGAGAAAGGCTATATATACAGAATAAGTTTTCTAATGTCGTTTTGACAAATGCCATGTTAAGTGATATAATAATTGTGAAGGTATTATCATACTTACAGGAGGGAATAATATGACACTGAAGAATTGCATAGCAACAACAGAGCATAAGAAGGTGTATCTGGAGGAAGGTACAGCTATTAAGGTTTTTGAGGATTCATATCCTAAGGCTGAGGTTTTGTATGAGGCTCTTAATACCGCGAGAGTTGAGGATTGTGGCATCAATATGCCTAAGGTACAAGAGGTTACCAAGATTGACGGTAAGTGGTCTATAGTTATGGATTATATAGAGGGAGATACTCTTTTTGATCTCATGAAGAAGAATCCTGATAAGTGTGATGAATATATCGAGAAGATGGTCAATCTTCAGTTAGATATACATGAGAAAAGAGTTCCTCTTTTGAATAAGCTGAAGGATAAGATTGTAAGGCAGATCGAAGAAAATGATGTTATAGACAGTGCCAGAAAGTACGAGCTTCTTACAAGACTTGACGGTATGCCTAATCACGTGAAGCTTTGTCATGGAGATTTTGGTCCAAAGAACATCATAGTTACCAAGGATGGCGAATGGTATGTTATAGACTGGGTACATGTAGCATCAGGTAATGCCAGCGCAGATGCTGCAAGAACTTATCTTCTTATAGCTCTTGACAGTATGGAGTATGCTGATAAGTACTTAGACCTCTTCTGTGAAGAAAGCGGAACTAACAAGAGATATGTTCAACAGTGGATGCCTATAGTAGCTGCAGCCCAGCTTACAAAGAAAAGACCTGAAGAACGTGAACTTCTTCTTAAGTGGGTAGATGTATTTGATTTTCAATAGTATTTTTATTCAATAGTCACTGCTTGCAATCCCCACAGCCCCTCGTGAGCACGCGCTTCGCGCTTAGTAATTGCTTCACAATGTGCTCACTCGGTGTGTGGGGCGTGACTGCTTTGCAGTCACACGGATAAATAAACTCTCAGTAATTACGTGCAAGCACGTATTACTGAGAGTATTATTATCCTATGATTGCAAGCAGTAACTGTTGATGCAAATAAGCGGCTTGCGAAAAGATAGAAATCGCCGCGTGTCCTAGAGATAGTTTTTTACAGCTTTTCTGACCTCCTAAAATTATATAATTCTGAGTATTTTCATATACCACTTTACTTACTATAATGGCATTATAAGATAAACAAGTAAAGGAGATGTGCAGTATGAAGAATTATTTTGATCTTTCAGGACAGGTGGCAGTAGTAACAGGTTGTTCAGGTGGTCTTGGCGTACAGATGGCTAAGGCACTTGCTAATCAGGGAGCTAAGATTGTAGCACTTGCAAGACGCAAGGATAAGGTTGAAGAGGTTGCAACTTCTATCGCAGATGAATATGGCGTAGAGACATATGCGGTTCAGTGTGACATAACAGATACAGATGCGGTTAACCAAGCCGTGGATGATGTGCTTTCAAAGTTTGGAAGAATAGACATAGTTGTCAACAATGCCGGAACAGGTGCGGTTGCGCCTGCAGAGGATATAACAGATGAACAGTTCGATCATGAGATGAATATCGACCTCTTCGGAACATTTAAGGTGGCTCGAGCGGTGGCTAAGAAAGCTATGATCCCGCAAGGCTACGGACGTGTGGTCAACATAGCTTCGATGTATGGCCTCGTGGGCAACAAGATCTGCGGTTCGGCACCATATCATGCAGCGAAGGGCGGCGTAGTTAACTTAACAAGAGCGCTTGCTGCCGAGTGGGGAAGTAAGGGCATAACAGTGAATGCAATCTGCCCTGGCTACTTCTACACACCGCTTACAAAAGAGACTCTTGACAGCGACTTCTTCCAGGCCAATGCAAAGAGCATGATACCTCTTGAGCGCTATGGTCATGAGGGCGAGCTGGATTCAGCAGTAATCTTCCTCGCATCACCAGCGTCGTCATATGTGAATGGCGTAATGCTTGCAGTTGATGGCGGATATACAGCGATGTAGCATATATACATAGGCCCCTTCTTACCGAGAAAGCGGTAAGGAGGGGATATTTTTGCAAAAATGTACTTTGTAGTCTCAGGGGAGACAGCGAAGTGTATCTATATATTTCGGAACAATATCAAACATGTATCGACATTCTTCCGAAAAAAGCCTATAATTAAGAAAAGTAAAGTTTAAGGGGGGCGCATATTATGAAAAATCATATGATACCGATATGCGTGATGAAGGCGTAAAAGAGATCATAAAAATCGGAATAGCTTTTTCGGGGAAAAGGGTAAAGATATGTACGTTATAGAAGATTAATTGATGTTTTTTTAAGTATCTCTTTGTTGATTTGTAGCCCGAAAAATGATAAAATTTAGGTAGTGAATGCGATTGTCCATAAGGCTCACATCGAGGTTGACAGGAAGGATAAGGGTAGATGAGTACAAATGCAACTGGCACAAGATACGTAAAGAAGATCACAGCATGGATTGCCTGCTTTCTAATCTGTGTGGCTGTTGGGGCAGTGCTTCGATCAGCTATAATCAAGGCATCGCAGAACTATAATCCATGTAACAAGCAAGATAACAGGGAAGTAGATTATGATGGTTCGCGTTGGGTACAGCCGCCTGAGTGGAACTGCCCGACTATCAATCCGAGGAATTATGATGGCGGACTCATGATATTCTTCGATAAGATTGGATTAGAACCAGGGTATGCTAACGGCAAGGTTCAGAGAGTCTACGTGAGTGTCCATGGCGTAAGGACCGCTGTTAGTACCATGAAGTTTCACGTATTCTACGATACTAGGCTTAAGGTCAAGACTAATAATGGACAGATGATGAAGCCTGGAAGGGCTGTAGAAGCCTTCACAACGAGCTCAAAGATGGTCACAGAAGGAGAACTCATATTCTACGCTAATTCGCAGAAAGATGTTCAACTAGACAACGCAAGTCTCTTCACGATCGACTTCATCATCCCTGAGGATGCCAAAGCAGGCGATTACTATCCCATTGGTATGTCGTATGTAGATGGTGACTGCTTTATTAACAAAGCAAAGGATGACGCAGGTAAGCTTCAGATGACCTACGCCTTCACAAAGGGTATCTACAACGGCTATCTCAAGATCATGGGCGGTGAACCACCTGTAGAGACCACTGCACCCGTAAGGACAACAGTTCAAGAACAGCCAACAACTCAGATTCAAACCGAGGCGCCAACTACCCAACCACAGACTACAGCTCCTATAGTGCCTGAGACGACTACAGCAAGTGAAGAAGAAACTTCAACAGCTGCAGAGACATCAAGCACAGCAGAAGTAACGACAACTGCGGCTGCGAAGGAGAGTACAAGCACTGTAGTGAAGCAAAGTGAGACTGGGAAGGGAAAGCAGGATTCTAGTTCTTCAGGCAGTATCAAAGCGGGGGATGATGGAACTGATGTAGACGATAGCACTGTGACAATTGGGGCAGATGAGAAACCAGCTAATGACAGTAAGGCCGTAATTTGGATTTTTATCATGGCAGGTCTTGTATGTGCTGGAGTTATAGGATTGGTAGTGTGGAAGAGGAAAAGGAAAAAGGGATCCATAGATGGCTGACTTGAATCAAAGTAATAAAAGTGTTTTATGTGAATTCAATGGGGTAACGGAAGATATAAGGGAGTACTTTATTGAGTGTTTAAGAAGTGATAACTTGACTATATTTTCAAAAGTAGATGAAATAGTGAAGAATGTGGATATGGTCTGCACATTTTCTTGTTTGGATAGCTTTTTGAAAAATATTGTTGGGGAGAAAAATATTTATGTGTCAAATCCGCCCGAATATGGAATAGGAATAGAAACATTATTAAGTGCTGATGATTATTTATGGTGTACAGCCTATGGAATATATGCAAATACATTAATAAAAATCAAGAAGGGGTCATTGGATATAGAATTAATACCGATGCCATATGATTCTTATAAAAAAGATAGATTATTTTGCAAGATCATAAAGGATGATAGATTTTTTTATTTGATTCCAGAGAATTCTGATTTTGTTGCAATTTATGATTTTATCGAAGCTCAGTGGAAAAGAATAGATATTGCTGAAGAAAATGTTGATGGATGGTATTATTCTGATGCAATTGAGGTTGGCGATAATATTTATATGATGCCGAATAAGGCAAGTAGGATGGTTAAGATAAATCGAAAAAATCATGAGGTGGAGTTTATTCCGCTTTATTTGTTTGATTCATTATCTTTTTTAGATATTACGGATAGACGTTATGAGTTTTGTAGTGGAGGTGCATTAGTAAATATTGATTCAAATATATATTTGTACTCTAAGTTATATAATTGCTTTATGAAATATGATACGCAAAATAACAGTCTAGTTGTTGTAAGAAGATTAGATAAGACAGACTTTTCACATTCATGTGTTGTTTATGATGATTGTTTTTGGATGTTTACTATGTCAGGGAATAATCGGATTATTAAATATGATATTAAGCGTGATGAGTTGGTACACATAGATAATCTTCCTAAAATGAATTATAACAGGGTGCCTTTTCATAAAGGCACTAGAAATGCCGGGAAAATTATATTTGTACCTGGATTAGCCGAGAATGCAATTGAAGTAGATGCAATTAGCCAAAGTGTACGTATTTTAAGTGGCTTAAATATTGAGACATACGATAGTTTTAAAGAGTGCTGGATTTATAGTGCTGTTGATAGTGACGATTCTTTTGTGTATCTGTTTGAGACACACTTAAATAAGCTTGTAGTATATGATATTAAAAATAATCAAAGTGAAAAGTTTGAATTATATATAACAGAGAATGCATGGTACGGTGGACAAGCTAAAAGAATAAAAAACATGATTTTTAGCGAAGTTGAGCCTCTTCAAACGAATGAATTGATTCGTGAATACTAGGAGTGATCATTAGAGATGCAGGAAGGAATTCTAGATGAAAAGGATCATTATATTTGGCGCAGGCACTGAGGGTAGGAACCTTTTAAAAAAAATAGATAGAAATGATGTTGATTTTTTTGTTGACAATAATAATGCATTAAGCGGAAAGAGAATCGATGGAATAAAAGTTATTCCTTTTAATACTTTAATGAGTCTATATGATTGTGAAAAGCATATTATTATTATCAGTGCAGAGGGCTTTTTTGATGAAATAAGAAATCAACTGGAAGATGTTGGAATTAGAGAATATGTAAAATTAAGTCATTTTTTGCTTGAAAAAAAGATGACAAAAAAGACCAAGAGAAGGATTCTGCTTGCTAATACACATATGGGAACCAATATTGGTGATCATTTGATAACATTAGCTGAATTGGATTTTTTTGAGAAGTATTTGAGCGATTATGAAATAATAGAGCTTACAGCAAGCGAAATAGATGAAAGATTTGATGAAATTAGAGATTATATTTCCGCTGATGATATAATTGCGATTTCCGGTGGAGGGTATATGGGGTCTTTATGGCCTATATATGGCGAATACAATGTTAGACGAATAGTGTCTGAACTTCCGGATAATCAAATAATCATTATGCCCCAATCTATATATTATGATGATACTGAAGAAGATAAAGAGCAGCTTCAAATATCAAGAAAGATATATTTGTCACATAAAAGATTATCTGTTTGTATTCGAGAATCTGATAGGTTATCTTATATTAAGAGTTTATTTGGAAACAAAATTAATTGTAAGGCTTATCCAGACATGGTTTTTTCAATGGAGAGAAAAGAGTATTCTTTAGTAAGAAATGGGATAGGTGTATGCTTTAGAGCGGATAAGGAATCTGTAATGGCAGAGGAAAAAAAGCAAGAAATCATTAACTATCTCGATGATGAGGTGATTTTTTTTGATATGCATTCAGATATTCCTGTAATAGGGAGCGAAAGAAGCGAATGTGTAAAAAAATACATCAATATGATAGCTGGATTAAGATATGTGATTACAGATAGGTTACATTGTATGTTGATTTGCATGATAACAGGTACTCCATGTATTGCGTTTGATAATTTAACTGGAAAAGTATCAGGTGTATATCAATGGATGGATGAAAGCAGGTATATTAGTGTCGTTAATTCAGTTCAAGAGGTTGTTGAGTACATAGGACGATATTCAGGCAATGAAAATAACAAATGGTGTTCTTGGGATAATGCATATAAAAAGTTTGAGGATTTAGCAAAGGATATTAAGATTGAAAGTGATAGATGAATCTCTTAAACAGCCTTTAGTGTCTGTTGTGGTACCTGCTTATAATGTTGAGCAGTATATTGATGAATGTATAAGTAGTCTGTTAGGTCAGTCATATAAAAATCTTGAAATTATAATAATAGATGATGGTTCAAATGATAATACTGGTACATTAATAAGAATGTATAAGGATGAGCGGCTTAGGATAATTCATAAAGAGAATGGAGGTCTAGTTTCGGCAAGAAAATTGGGGCTCAGATTGGCCAAAGGTAAGTATATAGGATTTGTTGATGGTGATGATTATGTTGGCGTTGATTTTATAAAGAATCTTGTTGATGAAATCGAAAAAAGCAATTTTGATTTTGTACATGAAGGGTTTTGTGAAGATATCGATGGTGATATTTGTCGTTCTGAAGCTGGATTTGATGAAGAATTTGTCTTTAAAAATACAGAAGAGAAAATAGGTTTTATAGAAGAATATGTTTTTTCGAGTTCAAGTAAAAGATGGATATCCAGCAGTATTTGGTCGAAACTTTTTAGAGCAGATTTTATAAAATGCTGTTATGAAATTGTTCCTGATGCCCAGTCATATGGGGAAGATTTGATATGTTTGATTATATCTTTGATGAGATGTCATTCATTTTCTGTAATTAGTAGAAATGATTATAGATACAGAGTTCGCAATAATTCAATGTCTCACATAGACAATCAAAAGTTCTTTTATAAAGAAGTGGAATTATGTACTACGATTAGCAAACTTGAAGATGTTGTAAATAATAAGGCTCTATTTGATTGTGTTTATCTATTTTTGAGAAAGAGAATAAAAAGTGCCTGGGATAAATCTGTTATATATTGTTTTCCTGATATCAAGATTGTTAAAGATAAACGAATTGTGATATATGGGGCAGGGCGAGTTGGCAATGACTATTACAACCAATTAAAAGATGTATGTAAAGAATTAGTAATGGTTGATCAAAACAGTTTGAAGTTGAAGGGGCAAGTATTATCTCCAGAAGAATTGGTGAATTTGTCATATGATTATATTTTGATTGCAGTGGAAAATAATGATGTTGTTATGGATATAAAATGCAAGTTAGAAAAGATGGGCATAACTGCAGAAAAAGTTATTTATTCTATACCTGAAAAGAGGTGAATTACTATTGGAAGGTGGTTTAGTACATTTTTCTATTGACGACGTGAGTAGAAGTCTTCGTTATGTTTCTAAAAAAATGCCTAAATCAATATTTGATTTAAGATTGTATGGAACACTTAAACGATGGCATGAAGAATATGGATTAAAGGTTAGTTTGTATTGCATCAATGAATTTGAAGGTTTTAATATTCAGGATTTCCCGAATGTTTATGCTGATGAATTATCTGAAAATAAAGAATGGCTAAGGTTTGGTTTTCATTCAAGTACAGACCAACCTTTTTTATCAGATAGAGGGTATAGATTTGGATTTGCAAATACTGTTGGAAAGTTGAAGGAATTAGATGCTGGAATTACTAATATAATTAGACTTCATTCTTGGCTTGCTACTAGTGAACAAAAAAACTGGTTGGCATCTCAAGGAATAGAAATGATTTTTATTCCGTATGTTGAGGATTGTTATTTGGGTAAAGAGGAATTCTATGTGGAGGATGGGTTAAAACATCAAGTTACAAAATGTTGGATTGAAAAAATGAGACAGATAAACGAAAAGACATTAAATATTGGAGAAGAGTTTATATCCTGTTTTACACATGAATGGTGTTTTGATGAACAGGTTGATAGAATAGAAAAGATGATAGGATTGTATTCCATGTATGGGTATATTTTTATATAGGGAGGTAGATAGTGTATGAAAGGAATATATAGGTTTATTAATACTAATATACCTACAATGGGGTGCAATTTAAGATGTGAATATTGCTATATTAGGCAGCATGGTGATGAGGATAGTGTTTTAAAAATAGATACCAGTAAAAATCTGTTTAAATATTCAATCGAGCATATGATAAAAGCACTTACAATTGAAAGATTGGGTGGAACATGTATGTTTAATATATCAGGGTCTGGCGAAACAATGCTGTGTCCTGATATTGTTAAGATCGTTAAGGGGATTCTTGATAATGGTCATTATGTTGCGATTATCAGTAATTGTACGATAAGTTCTGTTATAGATGAGTTGATAAGGTTTTCTGATATGGAAAAGAAGCGTATTTTTATAAAGGCTTCATTTCATTATAGAGCACTAAAGCAAAAGGGAATTCTAGAATTATATTCTAGTAATATAAAAAAAATCAAAGAAGCAGGAATAGCATTTTCTGTTGAGATAGTTTCTAGTGATTATGTATTGGATGATCTGGATGAGTTAAAGAAATATAGTATTGAAAATTTTGGGGCTTTACCTCATGTACTTGGCGGAAGGGATGAAACTACACCAGGCAAATATGGGGAACTAGAAACAAAATTAGAGAAAAAAGAATTCTATAAAATATGGTCTAGTTTTGACTCGGACTTGTTTGAATTTCAATATTCAGAATTTTTAAAACCACTTGATAACATGTTTTGTTATGCGGGGGATTATACTGGTTCGTTGGATTTGGGAACGGGTGAATTCTATTCTTGCCCGGGTGGAATGAAAATTACGAATTTTTTTGAGGATATTGAAGATAAAGTTGTTTTTTTTCCAGTAGGAAGAACATGTCCATTTCCGTTTTGTTTTTGTGGTTTTTTTCTTCAGGTTTTGGCAGGAGTTGGAAGAGAAGAATACAATCCTAAATATGTTTTTAGTATGTTTAGGGATAGAATATGTACGGATGGTTCTACTTGGCTTAATACAAATATTAGAGAATTATTTAGTCATAGGTGTTCAGAATATCATGAAGACCTAACTTTTGAACAGAAAGCGTATATAACTTGTTTAAGAAAACAAATCCAGACTGCAAAGGATTTGGTATCAAGTCAAGCGTTTTTGAAGGAAATCATTGTTAATAAGCTAAAGTCGAATGGTATAAGACAAATAGCAATATATGGAGATGGAAAGCTTGGAAAATGGTTTAAGAATATGATTGATGGAAGTGATATAAAGATTAAATATATTGTAGATAGGAAATATGAAGAAAATGTTGGGAAATATACTGCGAATGTAGCTGAAATTAGGGATGTAGATGTTTGCATTGTTACACCATTTGCAGATTATACGCAAATAGCTCCGATGATACGGAGTAAAAATCCGACATTGCGAGTGATTGCAATACAGGATTTAATGAATATGTAAATTATGTACAAGGGTAGGAGGTTTGCGCGAAATATGGTGACTTATTCTATTATTATACCAACATATAACGTAGAAAAGTATTTAGAAGAATGTCTTGAAAGTGTTTTATCGCAAACCTGTGCAAATTGGGAAGCTATATGCATAAATGATGGATCGACAGATGCTTCTTTGAAATTGCTTAAAAAATATGCCGAGTTTGATGACAGGATCCATGTGATTTCGCAGAAGAATCAAGGCCTTGCCGAAACAAGAAATGTTGGAATCAGAGCAGCTAAAGGTGAATGGTTGTTATTTATTGATAGTGATGATTACATAAGAAATGATACTTTAGAGATAATTAGCAGGGTTGTAGAGGATACTAATCTTGATGCTATTAGTTTTGAAACTGACATATTTTATGAAGGTGATAGTCGGGAAAAAGATAACAAGGATTCTTGGTATTATAAAAATCATATTTATCCAGAAGTCACAAGTGGTGAAGAACTATTTGAAGAAATGATGCGAAACAATGAATATTGTGATTCTGCATGTCTGCTTGCGGTTAGAAGAAAATGGCTTCTTGACAATAATATAATGTTTTATAAAGGAGTTCTTTATGAAGACTCTATTTTTAGCATGAGCGTTTTCCTTAACGCTATAAGGATGAAGCATATATCGGAAAAATTATATACTTATAGGGTTCGAGAAGCATCCATAATGACTAGTGGTTATACCAATGAAAACATTAGAAGTCGAATTATCGTTTTTAAGGAATTAATGGGTTTAATACATAAAAAAACATATAGTGAATCTGTAAAAAAGCAGTTTTATAGATATGCTTATCTTGTGGCAGAACATATTAAGCGAATGGATAAAATGTGTAATAGTAGTAATGAATTAATGCTTGATGCTGATGAAGATTTTGTTGCAAAAGTATTGAGGGTGACTGATTACAAAAGTGATATTAATGCTCATGTTATATTAAGCGGGATAGAATCGATAGTAAGGAATTGTAACAGAGTTGCAATATATGGAGCTGGAAAAGTGGGAAGTCTGATGTTGAATTTTCTTTCTTCCTGCAATTTGAAGGATAGAATAGAATGTTTTTTGGTCTCAAAAACATATGGGTCAAATAATAATATACAGGGAATACAGGTTGTTTCTCTGGATGAGTATGAGAATATAGATACTACCGTTTTTTTATGTGTAATGGATTATGCCGCAAGAAGAGAAATTATGATTAATCTACAAAAAAAGGGAATGATTAATGTTGAATTGTGTGATGAGAATATGTTTTTAGCATTGGAAAAGTTTTCCTTATGATGTGGAGGTGGAGTTATGCCAAAGGTTTCAGTAATTGTCTATGTGAAAAATACAGAAAAATATATAAGACAGTGTATTGAAAGCATTGTTGATCAAACAGAAAAGGATATAGAGATCATTGTTATTGATGGGGAAAGTACTGATGGAACGGTTGATATTATTAAAGAATTATGTGCCAAAGATAAGAGAATTGTGTTTTTTTCCAAGGGTGGAGGTGTTGGTGCGCAGTTTAATTACGGATTGAGTAAAGCAATGGGTGAATATATTTCAGTCGTAGAAGCAGATGATTTTATTCCATCAGATATGATAGAACGTCAATATACTATTGCCAAAAAGAATGATTTAGATATAGTTAAAGCTGGTTATTATTACTATCTTGAAATAGCTGATGAAAGTTTTATTTATCCTTTTCAAGCTTGTGATTCTGTAGCATGTGATAGTCTAATAACGTACGATGATGGAGGGATGCTTCTTGATGTTGGATTGAATGGTTTTTGGAGTGGGATGTATCGAAGATCATTTCTTATAGATAATCATATTTGTATGAATGAGACACCAGGAGCATCGTATCAGGATATAACCTTTTCTTTTTTGACCCAGCTATACGCGAAAAAAGTATGGTTTATGAGTGATTGTTTTTATAGATACAGAGTTGATAATCCGAATGCATCTGTTAATTCAATGGTGGGAATAGAAAAACACATTCATGAGTATGAAAAATTGAGAAATGTATTAGAATTAAATGATTTGTGGATTAAGTATAAATTTATTTTTTTCAAATGGATGGCTTCGAGTTTTGAATGGTATTTGACGCAGTTTCCTGGTGAGAATGTGAGTCAATGGATAGATAAAGCATATGATTTTCTTAACCTCCAGATTTGTGATGAGCGTAGTAAACTAACAAGTGTTTCTGATGAAATACGCAATGTCTTGGAACCCATTATTGAAGGGAAAAAAGCATATTTTACTTATATTAAGGAGCGCTGTGAAGTAAACAGACTTTTAAGTGCTTATATGCATGAGGGTTTTAATTTAGATGAAGAGTTTGTTGTTTTTGGAACTGGAAATATAGGGAAAGCAGTTGTGGATTTTCTATCTATCTTAAATAAGAAAATAATACTTGCTGATAATGATAAAGGAAAACAGAATAAAGAGTTGTATGGTCATGTGGTTTATTCTCCAGAATACATATGTATAGAACATAAGATGGCAGTATATATTATTGCAAATACAGTTCACTATATGGCTATGAAAAAGCAGCTTATGGATAATGGCATCGATAGAAAATCTATTGTGATATGTAATGACAGAGGGTTCTGGCTTAGAAAGATCTTTCCGCTTGCAGAAAAATATAAGATTGAAGGTATATAAGGATTGAAGATAATGGATTTATCAATTGAACAAATCAAAGAATTAAACTCGATTGTCATTTTTGGTGCTGGAGTCATGGGGCGTGCGTTGAAGATGTGTCTTGAATCAAAGCCATTTGATAGGAGAGTGAGTTGTTTCATAGTTTCCAGTATGGAAAATAACCCTGAATTCATTGATGGAATACCTGTAATAGATATTGAATTTGCAGATACGTATAAGAAAGATGCAATAATTGTTGCGCTAAATGAAAAAAACCTGCCTGGAGCCATTGAGATTCTATATAATCATGGGTTTGAAAATCTTTTATTATTAAATGCAGCTGGTGATGAATGGTCTAATATTAAAGCGGTATACTTTTTAAACAATCAAGATCAGTGCTATATACCTTTTAAGATGTTGCCGGAAAGTGAGTAAATATGCTATGGGGAAGAATTTGGAAGTATATGTTGTAAAGAGTATATATGATAAGAGGATAAAAAATGGACTTCCTTTGCGTTCATATGAAAAAGATATACAGGTCGGTGCGATTCTTACAGAAAAAAAATTGTGTGAATTGCGAGATGATGATGGTAATAATATATCTGAACGAAATAGGCAATATTGTGAACTTACAGCGTTATATTGGTTATGGAAGAATGCGTGTGAGGATTATATAGGTATTAGCCATTATAGACGTCGATTTGATATTTCTGATGAATTAATGAATTGCGTGGAAGAATTAAATGTTGATATTATCGTCACGGTTCCGGTGATTAATACATTGGGCTTGGGATATCAATATTGTATCACGCATTCAAAAAATGATTGGGAGATATTGAGAGAAGAAGTACACAGATTATCACCAGAATATGATGATAGTTTTAGTTTTGTAGAAAAGCAGATTTATTTTCATGCCTATAATATGTTTATAATGAGGCGTGATATATTAAATGATTTCTGTTCTTGGTTGTTCCCAATTCTTTTTGCTTGCGAAAAGAGAATAGGGATAAAAGAGGATATATATCAAAATAGATATCCTGGTTTTTTGGCTGAGAGATTACTGAACGTTTTTTTGTATGAGCATAGAAATCAGTATAATATATATGTTGCGAAAAAAAAGTATTTAAACTGACAGAGTATTGGAAAAGGTTAGTATGTTATATGAAATTACGGTGTTGCAGTTTTAATGAACTAAAAAATATAGTAACGGGAACCGATGCTACACTCATCATGTTCGGTGCTGGTGCTATAGGACAGATATCAACTCCTGAGGTATTGAAAAACTTAGGGTTACTTAACAGAGTTGATTGTTATGTTGATAATGATAGCGTAAAGTGGGGGACATATATAGAGGCGTGTGAAGAAAGATATGAGATCAGGTCTCCGAGGTATCTGGAAGAGTGTTCGGGGCAAACTGTGATCTTACTTAATATCAGTCGCTATCCAGATGTTGTTAAGCAGCTTGAAGATATGACCTGTACTAAAGATATGACATGTTATGTGATGCCTATGATGCTTATTCATAACTTTTGTATGGATAGATCAAAGGGGACGCCGGTACTTACCAAAGAGGCTCTTATTCCCAAGAAGCTACACTATATGTGGCTTGGAAGAAATCCGCTACCTGAGAAGCTCAAGAGGTGTATAGACAGTTGGCGAAAGTATTGTCCGGATTATGAGATAATAGAGTGGAACGAAGATAATTATGATATAAGCAAGCATCCATATATGAAGGATGCGTATGAAGCCAAAGCGTATGGGTTTGTTCCTGATTATGCGCGTATTGATATCCTGTACAATGAAGGTGGTTTTTATCTTGATACTGATGTGGAGATCAGGCGGAGCCTGGAGGCACTTAGATATCAGCAGGCATTTTGTGGTGTAGAGAAGTGGCAGATCATTAACTTTGGCGGCTTGAGTGGTGCGGTTAAGGGACATCTTATGCTTAAGGCTTATTTGGATGCACGTGAGAGTATAAGCTTTTATAATCAGGATGGTAGCTTGAATAAGAATACCTGCGGTTTTTATGATACGAGAGTTGCGCTTTCACATGGATACAAGATCAACGGTGAAACACAGTGTGTATATGGCATGAATATATATGCATATGATTATTTTCAGCCATATGATTATATGTCTGGAATAGTGAATGAAACTGAGAATACGTATTCTGTACACTGGTTTAATGGTGGTTGGCTTGATGAAAGCATGAAAAAGCAAAATGAAGAGGCAAAGCGAACATATCTGGATCTGTATCATAAGTATTCGGCGCATTAGTCTGGTTTTATTGTGACCGATGTACTAGTTTCTTAGAAAGGGGTGTAGATCACCTCTTTTTTTGTTATTACTATGCTGTTAGCCAATATAAAAGGCTGTAAAAAACTATCACGGGGACGATTCGCAAGATTTCGTCATACTTTTGCAGGCTGGCGCATCCGCGGAGCACGTGTTTGAGCATCCGTAGGATGCGAGTTTGCGAGAGCGGATGCTAATTAGCCGCCTGCAAAAGTATAGAAATCGCGCGTGTCCTAGTGATAGTTTTTTACAGCCCCTTTTATAAATTTTCACACCTCATACATCTTATCAATCCCAATCAATTTACACCGCTTAGCGTTGTTTTTGACATAATCACTGAACCCGCCTAGAGAGAATATGCATATAAGCGGATCAGATACAGGAAGGAATCTGATTTTATCCATAAGCTTATCGTATTCAGGTTTATCAAAAGGTGTGTTTTTGAACTTACATTCGCCAACGAGGAGGATTTTGCCATCGCATGTTCCAAGGATATCTAGCTCTATCTGTTTTGGCTTTTTTTCTTCATCTAGTACGGTGGCTTGATATTCTGTTATCTTGGTAAGTAGTGGAAAACCGTTCGTGCCTGCGTGTATCATCAGGTATTCTTTGGCCATCTTTTCAAATACGCTGCCCATGAAGTCATGTATATGATCCTTGACGTTAGAATAGTAATATGCGGCGCCTTTTTCGGCGTTAATTAGGCTTGTAGCACGGTTTGTATATCTGAACCAAAACTCAAGCATAGTATCGTTCAGGATATAATACGGTTTTTTTGAAATTCTTTTTTCGAGAATTTCTGCGTTAACTAATACCTTCAGTGGATAAGTCACATCGTCGGCGCCTATATATGAAGCGATTTCGCTGTTTTTGGTATGACCAGTTGCAACAGCAGATATTATGGAGTTATATAATGCGGGATTTTGCTTATCACTTACGATTGTTGTTTTGACCTGTTCTTCGGTAAAGTATCCTCCGATGGTGTAAAACTGATCTATAATGTTGTCTTCGAGTGAATTCTTGGGATTGAATTGCTCTATATACTTGGCAACACCATTGGTAAGTCCATAGCAGATAGCTTTTTCTTCATAATTAAACCCATCGAGAAATTCAGCGGTTTCAAGATAGTTAAAAGGACCAAGCTTTAATTCAAGATTGCTTCTTCCGTGAAGAGGTGCCGATTCAGCTAGTACCTCATCCTTCATAAAGCTTACTAAAGAACCGCATATGATGAAGAAGAGGTTAGTGTTCTTCCAATCGGTATCGATTACTTTCTGGAGTATGGATTGTATATACGGGCACTTTTTGGCAAGATAAGGATATTCATCTATGAAGAATATTATCCTTTCTTTTTTTGCTTGTTTTCCGATGAAATTAAAGAGGTTTTCAAAACTGTTGAAGCTTATATTGCCGAGCATATCCGGTGCAAGTGAGGAAAGAACGGATTCTGTCATCATGTCAAGGAGTTCTTTCTCTTCTCGTTCTACGGCTGTAAAAGATATCTTCAAGCACTCGTGCTCCTGCATGAAGTGATTGATGAGCATAGTCTTACCGACTCTTCTTCTGCCGTATAGTACGGTCATACTAAATCCTTGTTGGTCATACTTTTTATTCAGAGCTTTAAGCTCAGCGGTTCTACCGCGGAATACATCTTTCATACAATCCTCCAATCAACCCAAATGCATTTCACCGAAATGGATTTAGGCGAAATGCATTTCGGTTAATTAGATTATACATAATTTTGTTCAAAAGGGCAAGAACTATTTCAGTCGGAGTCCATTCTCCAGCGCGCAAGTATAGAAATCGCCGCGTGTCCTAGTGATAGTTTTTTTACGGCCTCTCAAGTTGCACTTTCTCCCCTCAGATGATAGAATTAAACTATCAACTAATCAAGGAGTATATACATGAATTACGACTGTCTTATAATAGATGACGAAAGAGTACTTGCGGACAATACCTGCGAGTACTTCAACATGTTTGAGGTTAAGACGAAGGCTGTGTACGGGGTTAAGGAAGCCGAAGAATTCTTTCGTGAAAATGATGCGGCTCTCCTGCTGCTTGACATCAATCTGGGGGATGGAAGCGGTTTTACCTTCTGTAAGGCTCTTCGAGAGGAGAAGAAGATACCGATACTTTTTGTGTCCGCTAGGAATACTGATGACGACAAGATCATAGCTTTCAATATAGGCGGGGATGACTACATAGAGAAGCCTTATTCGCTGGGCGTGCTGCTTGCGAAGGTCAAGGTTATGCTGAAGCGCTTTGGGTCTTTGGGTGAACCGGTGGTTGAGGCGAAGGCCTATGATGATGGTAATCTTCGAATCGATGATAGGGACATGATAGCTTATGTGAAGGGCGAGGAGAAGCGTCTTACAAGCCTTGAGTTTAAGCTTCTTAAGTATATGACCGAGAATAGTGACCGACTCATAACTAAGGCCGAGCTTTTTGACAATGTGTGGAATGATAAGTTTACCGGAGATGGTACACTGAATGTGCATGTTCGTAAGCTGCGTCAAGAGATAGAGGAAGATCCTGCAAACCCTTCATATATCGTGACTGTGTGGAAGGAAGGATATCGTTTCGTGTCGAGGAAGGTTGATGGATGAAGAAAACATTTGGAATTATGGCGGTTGTAAGCCTTGTACTTGAGCTTGTTGTTGCGCTGGCGATCATCGGCAGGATCGATGATGTGAGGATGGATCCTTTGGTTGTCAACGAGTGCGTTCACGCAATCGCCGATAATTACGGTGATGAAGAGGCTTACTTAGATAAGCTTGATTATGCTGTTATCGATAGTAAGGGTGAGGTCCTGTACAAGAATTCTGATGATGTTGCGACCTCTGTCAACGAGGCTATGAAGCATGGCGATATCATGATGGATCTTGTGGTGGAAGGGGATGTGGTTGGTAAGGTCATATTCAACAATTCTACAGATGAACAGATAGAGGGGTACAAGAAATCTTTGACTATTGCGATTGTGTGTATCACGATCATGCAAGTTCTGCTTATAGTGCTCTATTATTATTATCTTAGATGGACGATTATCAGGCCTTTTGAAAAACTGAATAGCTTTGCTGTACGTATTGCGCAGGGAAACTTGGATACGCCGCTTGAACTCGATAGAAAGCATATATTTGGCAGCTTTACAGAAGCATTTGACATGATGCGAAGCGAACTTAAGAAGTCTAGGGCTGCTGAGAAGAAGGCTATGGATGATAAGAAAGAGATGGTTGCTAAGCTCTCGCATGATATTAAGACGCCTGTTGCATCTATTAAGTCTACGTCGGAGCTTGGGTTTGCTCTTGCAGCGGATGAGAAAACGAGGGAGCGCTTTAATCTTATCAACATAAAGTCGGATCAGATCACAGCTTTAGTTTCGAATCTCTTTAATTCTAGTATCAATGACATCACCGAGATAGAGGTAAAGCCGTCAGAGCAGCCAGCTATAGTTATACAAGAACTTATTAAGAGCGCCGATTATCTTAATAAAGCGGGGGCTTTTACAGTACCTGATTGCAGAGTATATATAGACCGCTTGAGGCTTCTTCAGGCTTTTGACAACATCTTCATGAATTCTTATAAGTATGCGGATACAGCGATAAGTGTTGAAGCTTATGAGGAGAGCTTTGATGGTGCTTCATGTCTTGCTATACGAATAAGCGATGAAGGGCCTGGTGTTATGGAAGAGGAGCTGCCGCTTCTTAAGGAGAAGTATAAGCGCGGCAGCAACACTGACGAGAAGGATGGCGCAGGTCTTGGACTGTATCTTACGAACTACTATATAGAGAACATGGATGGCAAGCTTGTTCTAGAGAATCTTACGCCGGGATTTTCGGTGATCGTGTATCTAAGACAAGTGTAATATCTGACAGTATCGATTTAAGGATTATTTAAGAGTTTCTTAAAGGCACTTAAGGAAAAGATGTGTATCATATGTCTTGTAAGATGAAAAACAGATACACTAACGGAGGTTATATATGAAAAGTATCATCGAAACTAAGAAACTCTGCAAGACATTTTCCAATGGTGGCAGACAGCAGCATGTGCTTAAGAACGTGGATCTTGAGATATATGAAGGGGACTTCACGATAATCATGGGCGCGAGCGGCGCCGGCAAGTCAACTCTTCTCTATGCGCTTTCTGGCATGGATAAGCCGACTCTCGGCGAGATCGTGTTTGGCGGCGAGGAGATCACCAAGAAGAGCGTGGACGAGCTTGCTCTCTTTAGAAGACGTAACTGTGGCTTTGTGTTCCAGCAGATCCATCTCGTAGAATCTATGAGCGTTATGGACAACGTTCTTGCAGCGGGTCTGCTTGTTAACAAGAACAAAAGGGGCGTTGTTGAGTGTGCTAAGAAGATACTCAAGTCTGTTGATATAGATGAGAATCTATGGGCTAAGTTCCCAGCTCAGATATCTGGAGGCGAGGCTCAGCGTGTGGGAATCGCAAGGGCTATGATTAATTCGCCGAAGCTTATATTTGCTGATGAGCCAACTGGTGCGCTTAATTCCCAGACAGGTAAGGATGTACTCGATGCCCTTACTGCATGCAACGAAAAAGGTCAGTCTATAGTCATGGTAACGCATGATATAGTCAGCGCAAGACGCGGAAACCGTATCCTCTATGTGAAGGACGGCGAGATTGCCGGAATCTGCGAACTTGGAAAGTATGTGACTATGGATAACGAAAGACACAGAAAGCTCAATGACTTTTTGGGAAGCATGGGATGGTGATCGGCATGAATAAAGAATTCTTACTTGCAAAGTCTAATTTTCGTAAAAACCGCGGTACAAGTATAGGAGTATTCCTTCTTATGATGCTTGCCGCACTGTTACTTTCACTCTCGCTTATGATCGCACTTGATGTGAAGCCTACAGCAGATAAGGAGTCCAGAAGACTTAAGTCTGGTAACGCGATCATGTGCGTACAGACTATAGATGAGGGTATAGATGAGACCTATATTCGCGAGAAGATACTTGGTGACAAGGTTGAGTGGTCGCAGTTTAATGAAGCTATTATATTCGATGTATCACAGTCTGTACCATTTTCTGATGGATGTATGATGCTTACTCTTGCCATAACTGATGAGAGAGTATTTGATAACAAGTATGATGTACTCGAGGTCGTTAAGGAAGATAAGAGCATAACAGGACCATATATCTACCTTCCATATCAGTTATATACAAGTGGCGGATTCCATGTCGGAGATGAATACAAGATCAATCTCATCGGTAAGGAACGCTCATATAAGATAAGAGGTTTCGTTAACACAAGTTATTATGGCTGTAACAATGGCGGCAGATACCGTTTTATACTTGATAGCGAGAGCTATAAGGCTCTCTATGAAGAGAGTAAGGATGTTTATGCAGGACTTATCGTGAACTTCGATCTGAAGGATGGCGTTAAGGTTTCGCAGTTTGGCATCCAGGCTAAGAATCGTTTTATCGCAGACGGTGCCAAGGGCTCTATGGCTATCGCTGATATAGAATCTGTGAACGGCGACAAAACATTTATGTCGAATATACTTTTTATATCCTTCATAATGGTATCGGTTATCATATTCATAGTAACAAGTCTGATGCTCTCTAACTGCATCAGGAATTACATCAGGGAGAATATGACCAACATAGGCGCTCTTAAGGCCATGGGTTATACAAGTAGCAACATCAAGACATCTCTTCTGGTTATGTTCCTCACCCTTGCTGTTGTCGGCGCAATCATCGGTGCTGCGCTTTCATATCTTCTAGTACCTGTGATGGCCGGAATCTTCGAAGGACAGGCGGGAGTTCCATACAAGATGAGCTTTAATCCGATTGCCTTTGTTGTAGCACTTGGATTTGTCGTAGCATTTACCATGTTAGTTACGCTTCTTGCAACACGCAGACTTAAGAAGGTCGAAGTGGTAAGCGCGCTTCGTGGTGGTTTAGAAACTCATAACTTTAAGAAAAATGCAGTGGCTCTCGATAAGTCTTCGCTTTCGCTGAACTTAAGTCTCTCCATGAAGACTTTGTTCACTAATCTTAAGCAGAACATCACAACATTCTTTGTGACTGGTCTTCTGGTTTTTGTATGCGTGATCGCGCTCTTGATGTATGAGAACTTTAGCAGAAATCCTATTCTTGAGATACTTACTCCAGAGTTTTGTTCAGGCGTAGTTGCTGTGAATCATGATGACGCCGAGGATGCCAAGAAGTATATCGAAGAGTTAGGCGGCAAGAATGTCCGTTATATGATCGATGCTTCAATTGGCTATAAGGATGAGGAGAAACTTCAGACATATATGCCAAGGGATATGGAAAAATTCCAGAACAAGAATTACTGCTATAAGGGAAGATTCCCGAAGTATGACAACGAGGTCTGTGTAAGTGGTAAGTTTGCCAAGGAATACGGCTATAAGATAGGCGATGAGATAAAGCTTAACTATGGTGATAGTGAATACGCATATCTTATCACAGGTTTCATTCAATCATGTAACAATAGTGGAAGAGAGGCTCTGATGAGCGAGGTGGCAGCTGGACACATAATCGATATGAATATTATGCCAACTGGAATATGGTTTGATGCAGATGGTGAGAAGGATACCAATAGAATCCTTGAGGCTTGCAAAGAAAAGTTCGGTGAAAAGATCGTGACTACACTTAACTTCTATGAGCTTATGGATGGCTTCATGAAGACATTCAAGTCCATCACGGTTCTCATGCTTGTGAGTATGCTCATAATCTCAGCAGTCGTCATCATGCTTGTGCTCTACCTCTTTATCAAGACACTTCTCTATAACAAGAGAAAAGACTATGGCATATATAAGGCGCTCGGGTTTACATCGAAGGACCTCATGCTCCAGACAGCAGGAAGCTTCATGCCGACAATCATACTCTCTGTGATAGTATTCTCGATAGTATCGTACTTCACAGCTAACACATATATGTCCTTTATCATGGTGTCATTTGGTATGATGAAATGCAGTTTCGTAATACCAGTCGGTGGCGTAGTGATCATCGGCATCGGTATGATAATCCTCGCATTCGTATTTGCTATGCTTCAGACAAGGAAGATAAAGAAGATAGAAGCTTATGACATGCTTATAGAGGCGTAGTGTTGGAAAAAAGGGGCTGTAAAAAAACTATCACTAGGACACGTCAAGATTTCTATCTTTTTGCAAGTCGCCTAGTAGCAAGTGCTCCGCGAAAACTCGCCGCTAACGCGGCTCGGACAGTTCGCCCGCACTTGCAGCGAACTTGCAAAAAGATGACGAAATCTTGCGAATCGTCCCGGTGATAGTTTTTTACAGCCTTTCATATTGGCTAACATCATAGCAATAACAAAAAGGGAGTTATTTTACACCCCCTTTTCTTATAGAATGCAATGCTAAGCTTGTGTTGTTATAAATTTGCGGCGAAAAACCCACAGGCTTAGGACAGTAGGCATAGAGAAGTTTTCAGAAATAACAAGTTTAAGACCGATTACAGCAAGCTATATTTTTACGAAAGTACCGATAAATCCCTTGAAAAGCGGGACAAGGTATGGTAT
>JAEEGL016356554.1_pt1 | contig 42450 bp, 34 predicted proteins | sample 9134231 | NCBI WGS metagenome assembly JAEEGL01 (sample SAMN16246548, study PRJNA631951) | gut metagenome | biome: gut microbiome; feature: rumen; material: fiber-attached | host: Bos | place: Iran: Karaj | collected 2018-10 | reverse complement strand
CGGCCCTTCCTCGGTGATCTCCTTCACTTCCATGTCGTACTCGAATTCGCATCCGTCAACACGCGCATATCCGATCTCAAGTTCTGCTGCAGAAAGGCGGTTATTGTGAGAGAAGATCGTGACATTCTCCACGCCGTGACGCAGCGCGGTTCTTGCCACATCCATGGCGGTATTTCCCGTACCTATGACCGCAACATCTCTGCCAAGGTGGAAGGCACCGGGTGAAGCAAGGTAGTCAATACCAAAATGGACATTTCCAAGGCTCTCGCCTTTTACCCCGAGTTTCTTCGGCCGCCATACACCAGTGCCGATAAAGATGGCGCCATATCCGTCATTCAGCAGATCCTGAACCGTAAGAGCACCCCCGATCGTCGTATTCGGTCTGACCCTGACGCCGATCTCATTGAGTTTTTTATAATACCGCTCCATGATGGTCTTCGGAAGTCTGAACTCAGGAATCCCATACTGCATGACGCCGCCGATCTTATCCTTGGATTCAAAAATAGTAACCTTATATCCTTTCTTGGCAAGCAGGATCGCGACGGTGATGCCGGCAGGGCCGGAACCGATTATCGCAGCCATCTTGCCATTGGGCGGCGCACACTGAATCTTCATTTTGTCGAAGTAGGTATCCGAGATATAGTTCTCGATATCGCTGATATGGATCGCCGAACCGCGCTTTCCCTGAATGCAGTGACCCTCGCACTGATCCGCATGATTGCAGATCAGAGACGTCACAAGGGACATGGGATTATTATCAAACAGCATCTGTCCCGCTTCATTCAACCTGTTCTCCCTGAAAGCCTTGATCACCTGAGGAATCGGCGTATGAATCGGACACCCCTCCTGGCAGATTGGATTTTTACAGGTCAGACATCTTTCAGCTTCAGCAATTACGTAGTTTGTCATACATCCACCTTCCGGAAATCACAAAAAGGACATTATGATGATATTACTGATTATAGCATCTGTTCTTCCCTTTCTTAAAATATTAGAACAAATCGATGATATAATGGATAAAAAATTAAGGACATAATTTTATGGCTCGAAATAAAGACATCGGAACTCCCAGAAAGAAACTCCGCCATCAGTTTCTCGTCGTCACCTGTATTGCTCTCGCGCTAGTGCTTGTCGGTCAGATCATCGGTTCGCTGATCCTGACATACCCCGCCATGCACATACAGGATGCCGGCTGGCTCTTTATGCTTGATTATGCTTTGTTCATCGGGATCGACCTGATCGTGTTTTTATATACTTATCTTGCGGAGAAAGAAATCTTCCATACTTTTTTCTCCGAAAGATTCGGAGGTCCTCCCAACAATTCACTGAAGATGCTGGGATACGGCCTTCTGGCAGGCTTCCTGATGAATCTGTTCTGTGCGCTGATCGCGTTCCTTGCAGGCGACCTGGATTTTTCTATCGGCAGCATTGATGTTCCTTATCTGGTTTTTGCACTGCCGCTGATCTTTATCCAGTCTGCAGCGGAAGAACTTGTGACACGCGGCTATATGCTCGGCGCACTCCGGGAAAGATACGGCAGCATTGCAGGCGTTCTGATCAACAGTCTGTTTTTTGCGGCACTCCATCTTCTGAATCCCGGAATTACCGTTCTCTCTTTGACACATATCGCTCTAGTCGGGTTGCTGTGTTCCCTTGTTGTAGAATATACGGACAGTATGTGGTTCGTAATGGCTCTTCATACAGCCTGGAACTATACACAAAATATCCTTCTGGGGCTTCCGAATTCCGGAATCGTTTCTCCTCGTTCTCTGCTTCATCTCGAAGCCGCTTCCGACAGCATTCTTTACAGTTACGAATTTGGGATCGAGGGCGGGCTTCCAGGTGTCATCCTGTACGCGACCTGTTCGCTCCTTCTATTCATTTACCGTGACGAAATACGCAATGCATTCGGAACAGATAAAAAAATGAGAAACGAGGTACGATAATATGACTCCTTTTGACAACGCGGTCAAAGAACGATTGATCCGTTACGCGAAAATCGATACCCAATCAAGAAATGGCGTTGCCTGCACCCCGACGACTGAAAAACAGTATGACCTTGCACGGTTGCTCCGGGACGAGATGATCGGCATTGGAGTCAGTGACGTATGGCTCGATGAGGACCACTGTGTCGTTTACGGTGTCCTCCATTCCAACACAGAAGGCGGCATGCCCATCGGATATATTGCACATATGGATACCGCTCCGGACGCTCCGGGAAGCAATGTAAACCCTCAGGTCATCACGAATTACGACGGCGGTCCTATCCTCCTGAACAAAGAAAAAGATATCTGGATGCGTCCGGAGGATTTTCCGAATCTTAAGATGTATATCGGAGAAGACCTGATCTGTACGGACGGCACTACACTTCTCGGAGGCGACGACAAGGCTTCCATCGCCTCTTTAATGACGATGGCAGAGTACTATTCCAATCATCCGGATGTCCCACATGCTACGATTGCTCTGGCATTCACGCCGGATGAAGAAGTCGGCGGTCTTGCCAAAGACCTGGATCTTGATCGGTTCGCAGCGAAGATCGCTTACACGCTGGACGGAGATCATCTAGGCTATTATGAATACGAAACCTTCAACGCCTCGTGGGCGGAGATCAGAATCAAAGGCCTTTCCGTCCATCCCGGTACAGCAAAAGGCATCATGATCAACAGCATTGATGTAGCCAATGAATTCCTGTCCGCACTGCCCGCGTATGAAAAACCGCAGTACACGGACGGGCGGGAAGGCTTCTTTTATGTGATCTCAGTCAACGGCAGCTGTGAGGAAACCGTCATCCAGATGATCGTCAGAGACCATGATGCCGTTCAGTTCGATAACAGGAATCATTATCTTAAGATCATAGCGGATGAACTGAACAGGAAGTATCCTGCTGGAACTGTTTCTCTTAAGGTTACCGAACAGTACCGCAGCATGAAAGAAGTAATCGATACGGTGCCCTTCATGGTGGATCATCTGAAGCAGGCCATCTCTGACTGCGGTATTGAACCTGTTTCCATCGCCTTCCGAGGCGGAACAGACGGCTCCGCTCTTTCCCAGCGCGGTCTCCCTTGTCCAAACCTCAGCGCAGGCTACGAGAATGCGCACGGCAGGTTTGAATACGTTCCCGTCAGAAATATGGCTAAAAATGTTGAGATCCTTCTCAAACTGAATGAAATCTACCGAAAAAAATGATTATTCCCCATTGTTTATGAAATGATCTATAATTTTATAGTAATCCGTTTCTTCTAGAGCGGATTATATGAACGGAGGATTCATATTTATGGAACTGTTCTTATCCTTTACTCCCTCTGAACAGACAAGAGAAGTCTTTCTTGACGCCGTCCGACAGGCGGCCTCGCATGCGGACGGAGATCTTCACCGGTATGAGACGCTCCACTCGACCCTTGTTTATCTTGGCGAGACCGATGAAGATAAACTGCCCGAACTGCGCAAGATTATCGGAACCGTAGCCGGAAGACATCACGCCCTGCCTGTGGAAGGCGACCGTGTCGTTGTAAGCCACGATACAAGCATTTACGGAAGCTGGGGACTGCTCTATCTGTGGAAAAAGACTTCAGAAGTGGAAGATCTCTTCCAGGATATGGTCAGTACCCTCACAGATGCGGGTTATCTGCACAACTACAACCGGGACTACCTTCTGCACTCGACACTCTACATGACCTATTTCCCCAAGGAAGGATCTGAGGAGTGGACGCCGGCAACTCCTCCCGTACGGGACTGCTTTGACCGTGTAATCCTTTATCAGGTGACTACGATCGACGGCCATGTGGCATACTATCCGCTGTATGAAGCAAAACTGAAATAGCGACACGTTTCTCAATTACCATATCAAAAAAGTACATTGTCCCGCTTTATGCCGGAAAATGTACTTTTTTCTTGTTCCGATGCTGTGATTTTGTCATTTCCGCTCTTCAAAAAGGATCCGAATGATCCTCATACGGACCAGACTGTCACAGAAACGTATCATTAACTTATGAAACAAACTCACTGAAGCGTAGATGTCCCGGTAACCGCGCATATAACTTTTCGAAGATACAACACGGATCCTTTGACTAAACTTCTCCAGCTCCGATTCCTCTTCCAGTGAGAAATATGCTTTCACGTCCGTGATACCCGCTTCTTTCAGCCAAGTCTTACGCATCATCGACGCCCCTCGCTGGTTGCAGGCATCAAATGCAAGCACACAATACGGAAAACGCTCTGCCATCCTGTTAAAAAGGATCTTCAGACTGTCCGTCTCAAAGTAGTAGAAAACACCGGAGGCATAAAATACAGCGCCATGATCCGACGGGATCTCATCCATCCAGGACGGATCGTTGAGGTCGCAAGCAATATTCCGCTCTCTCTCTCCTGCAGGCAGCAGTTTATCGCGAACGCATATCACATCGGGAAAATCAATATTGAATCCCCGACACTTTCCGTTGTCCACTCTTCGGAATGTATCGTCCAGACCGCATCCCATATTGACTACGGATGCAGCCGGATGATCGGCAAGGTAGGATTCAACCTCACACTGAAGGTCATACTGCCTCTGAGCTACCTCCATCGCCCCAAACAGACCTGCGGGCGAATTCATGATTCTTTCCCTGGATGCAAAATCATAATCCAGCATTCCGCAGATCCGTTCAGCCTCCGTATCACGAAACAGAGCAGGAAATCTTTCAGAACAGATCTTACGTGCATACAGAGGGATGATCAGCGTCTCCTGCACTGTATTCTTCTCTATATGATATTTCTCCATATTTTATTACCCCAGCGCAACATCCAGCGCCATCATCAGCGTAAAGCCCAATGAGAAAAACAGGACTCCGATATTGGAGTGTTTTCCCGCCGACATTTCCGGAACCAGTTCTTCCACTACCACGTACATCATCGCGCCTGCAGCGAAGCTCAGCAGATAAGGCATCGCCGGAACGATAAGTCCTGCAGCAACGACTGTCAGAAGACCGAAGACAGGTTCTACCGCACCAGAAAGGACGCCCAGCAGGAAAGAACTGACTTTATTCTTTCCTTCGGCATGCAGCGGCATCGAAATAATCGCCCCCTCAGGAAAGTTCTGAATCGCAATTCCCAGTGCCAGAGCCATCGCACCCCCTGATGTGATCTGACCGCTATGATGTCTAAGTCCCGCGTAAACAACACCGACTGCCATTCCTTCAGGAATATTGTGCAGCGTCACGGCGAGCACCATCATAGTAGTCCGTGCAAGTCTGCTGCGAGGGCCTTCCACCTGATTCGCATTCCTGTGAAGATGCGGAATGATATGATCCAACAGCAGGAGAAAAAGCACACCGATCCAGAAGCCCATCGCAGCGGGCAGAAATGCCAATCTGCCCATATCAGCGCATTGATCCATGGCAGGCACGATGAGACTCCAGATAGAAGCCGCGACCATGACGCCTGAGGCAAAACCGGTAAGAGCACGCTGAACACCTACACTGAGATCCTTTTTCAGCAGATAAACGCATGCAGCGCCTAATGAAGTACCCAGAAAAGGTATGAGCAATCCTATCGCAGTCTGTGTCATTTGAAGTGAAACCAGCCTTTCTTTTCCTTCACTTCCTCAATACTGACAGAAAGGACACTGTATCCGGTATCTCCGATCGCTTTGCGGAGCCGATCCGTATCGATCCGATCATCCGTCTGAAATTCGGCGATTCCCTTTTTGAAAGATGAACTTACCTTTTTCGCTCCGGGTATCTCTTTCCGGATCGTATCGTTGATGTGAGCCTCGCACATACCGCATGCCATTCCCTCTATCTTCAAAGTCGTATTAAACATATAAACCTCCACATGTAAGTTAGCCTTCGCTAACGGATTTCCAAACAAAAACAGGCCTTAACAAAACAGCAAAAGAATTAGCCTGCGCTAACCATAATAACACACATTTATTGCAATTGGAACAATAATTGCTACGGCAAATAAAGACCCGCGCTTATCCAGCGCGGGTCTGTTCTTTGTTATATCAGGATTATTTCAGACTAATATCCGCTTCAGCCGGGGTCTGACTCCGCAAGACACCAACGAAAAAGAAAGCCCCACCAACAGTAAAATAATGATTGCTATTTTCATTTACTATCGGCTCCTTAGTTATTATTTTATGATCACGAATCCGTCATAGTCCAGAAGCAGCGTCCGCCCGTCATTGGTTATCACCGTCCATCTTCGGCAGTCTTCATATTTTCGCACAACAGCTCCGATAGAACCGGACTCCTCCATTACTTCGATCGGCCCCGCAAGCAACTGCTTCCCGTATGCATCCGCAAGACGCAGTCCTTCATCTGTCATATAGACCATGACCTCGCTGGAGGGTATGAAATAACCGTTCTCATTGTTGAGAGCGACCGAATCGATCCAGTAATGGTAATTTCCGGGCAAATCCACGGGTGTCCCGTCTTTCCGGAACCATTTCGTTTCATTGTCTGTCGTGAAAACAGAAACCAGTCCGTTGCAGTGAGCGGCATCCACGCTGAGATATTCCTGTTTCAGGACCGTATTGCCTTCTGCATCGATCAGCCCCCAGTGTATCCCGTCCATGCACACGGAAGCAACTCCGTTATAAAAATCGTTAACGTACGCATATTTGACCGGAATGACCTCTGCACCCGTTTCATCCAGATATCCGTATTTCCCGTCTTTGCACGCACTGTATCTCAACGGTGTTCCTGTACCTCTTGAGATCGATTCGTAGACAGGATGAGCGACCCACAGGCCTTTATGATCCAACAGACCCCATCTGGCATGGGCGGCGTCTATCACATAGAAGACCGGATCACCAGGCATGAATCCGATGATCCCGATGGCAGGAGCTGGTACAGGGTTGCCGTTCATATCCATCAACTCGTAGAAATCGCCGTCTCCCGTGATCAGCAAACCCGCGTCCGTGACGCGGACGATCGTCTGATCCACGGGCTCAAACATCAAATTTCCCTGCTCGTCAATGATTCCGCAACGCCAGTCATCCGTATAAACGACAGCATAGCCGTTTTCATAAGCACGGATATCCGGATACGTCGGCTCGAGGACAGTATGCCCGGAAGCATCCAGCACGCCCATCAACTCATCGAATCCGCGCTGATACGTGATCATACCGTTTTCACTCTGCCAGAAAACAACGTACCGCTGCGGTTCGAGCAGATAATTACCCTGACGGTCGATGATCCCAAAAAGGAACACGTCATTATATTGATACGCATCCTTGTTTTCCGGAACACTCGGGTCAAAAACACCGACGACTGCAGTACCGTTGGCAGTAAACGGGGTGACGTAATTGTATTTCGGCTCCAATACCCAATTCCCCTGAGGATCGACATATCCGTAGAGCGTATACCAGGGACTGTCGAAAGACTTTTTGTCATTCTTGCAGGAGTAAGAAAGCGGAAACGGAATCAGATAAGTATCATCCGCTACCGGTTCAGGATCCGTTACGGGAACCGGATCCGGCTCAGGAGACGGCACGGGTTCCGGCTGAGTTCCGCATGAGGACAATATAGTAACAGACAGCAGGAACAAAACAACGGCAGCCAGCCATTTTTTCAGCGTTCCGTTCATATCACACTTACCTCCGATTCTTCTTTACAAAAGTGTATCCAATCCGGAGGAAAAGGTCAAACAAGGGCAAAAAGAGGAACGGCGGAGCCAATCCTCCGCCGTTCAGGGTATTGCGTCAATAATCCGTTTCCTTGCGCATCACACTGCCGCCGCTGTAATCGCGGAAAAGAAGCGCCTCACCTTCACTGTCGACATAGTAGTACACGATAAGTTCTTCTTTCTCAAAAGTCGCGTGATATCCATCCTCATAGAACTCAAAGAAAATCGGACCGCCTTCCAGCGCCGTCAGAATGATCTTATACGGCTCCTCGGGATCTATCTTATAATTCACAAAGATATAGGAAGAGTATTCTCCGTCGTAGGATCTCATATCGATCATACCTTTGTTGCCTTCAGCAAGTTCCAGGTAATACGAGAAGACACTGACCGCATCCGGATTCTCGACGGTATGATCCAGCATCCAATAACCCATAACTGTATCTTCCATCGGCTGAGATGCATAATCAGGATATCCCTCAGGAAGATTAGTGGACTGCATAGGCGTAAACAACTCCTCATGTCCGGTAACATTGGAAAGCAGATAAAGTCCCCCGTCTCCGGGTCTGGTAGTCCCACTGAAATTTACCGTCTCGGTATCAAAGAAATCAAATCCCGTGACGCCACCGCCTCCATAGGAATAGTCTTTTCCTGCTTCCTGCCAGCTTACGCGGTCATAGAACGATCCACCGTTATAAAAGCCACCGCCGTCCATAGAGAAGAAATAGGTCTCGTCTTCGAAATGCCATACACCCACGATGTCGTAATCCGGATGTTCGCCCACGGGCTCTGGTTCGGGCTCCGGCTCAGGTTCCGGCTCGGGAACCGGGATCGGTTCCGGACCGGGCTCCGGATCCATGACAACAACAGGCACGGGAGGAGGACCTGACGGGCGCAGGAATCCGGTAAGCACCAAAGGCAGGATCAAAAGAACGGCAGCTGCAGAAACGATCCAATTCCAGCTTTTCTTCCGTTCTTCCTCTTTCGGCTCGGAAACTGCCTGCTGTCCGTTGAACTCGTCCGGCAGTTCGGAAAACTCCAAACGGTTATAATCTGCCATTTCAAAGCACCTCGATCTTCTGCAGCGCCTCCAGCAGTTCGAGATTCATGGCCCTGCGGGTGTCGTAAACATCTTTTTCATCACACTCCCGCACATAACGGAGCGTCACTTCTTTTCCGCCCATCTTCTCCACTCCGAGGCAGCGTGTCCCTTCGAGTTCCAACGCCATAGCCTTCTTCATCTTTTCAGCAGGAACGGTGACGTCGACGACCGCGACGGACGCATAGGAAGAACGGTTGAGGATGTTCTTCATGGAGGAGTTGTTGATGATCTTTTCATTACCCCCGTTATCGGTTATACAGGTAGTACGTACACCCATCTCGGTCACTTTGCCGGTGAAACCGTTGACCTCGATAATATCCCCGACCTTATATTCCTGCTCAAACAACAGAAACAGGCCGGTCAGAAGATCATTGATCAGATCCGTAGCAGACATACCGACAACAAGACCTAAGATTCCGAGTCCGGCGATGATCCCATTGATATCCGCCCCAAGGATCCTCAGAGACCAGATGACAGCGAGGATAACTGCGGCATAATCCAGAAGACTGCGCAGAATCGTGAGCCATGTGCTCTCCTTACGGATCGTACCGAGGCAAAGTTTAAGAATGGATTTCACAGCCATCAGCATACCTACGACCGCCAGGACTTTCAGCAGTGACAGTACATTGATCTCCATATCACCCATGAATTCGCCCAGACTGAGTCCGGTAAAATGGCCGATTCCCAGACTGAGAACGGCCACTGCCAGAGCCACAATGATCTTTTTGACTTCTTTCATTTTTTTATCCTCCGGATCCAAAAGATTAGTAGATAATCAAACTACCTCAAGTATACCCCCCTCCCCTCCGGTGTTCAATTTCTTCTCCTTTTCCTTCAGGAAAGAAATTCCTATTTTCCCTGTATAAACCATTATGCAACAGATAATTCATAGGACCTGGACTGGCGTTTTTTTTACTTAAATCACGTTAATAATTCATATACTAAATAATCTTAACCGCACAACTTTTATGGACATGTGTCCTTGTTCATCGGCAGAGCCGAAATTATAATGATAAATACAGGATGCTTATCCTTCATTTATCAACAAATTTCGAACAAGAAAAAAAGGAGAACAAAAATGAAAAAGTTCCTTTCTGTGGTTCTCGTCCTTGTTCTTGCCCTCTCTCTTGTCGCGTGCGGCTCTGAGGGTTCAGGAAACAATGGCGGGAACGCAACCAGCGACCTGAGAGTATGCTACGTCGTATCTGCTCTCGGCGACAACTCTTTTGCTGACTCCTGCGACACAGGTCTGAAAGAGGCTCAGCGCGACTTCGGCATCACCTATGACTGCCAGCAGGTCGGTGAAGACGGCGTTATCAACGGCGTCCGCGAGGCTGCACAGAACGGTTATGACATCGTCGTATCCGGCTACAGTTCAGATATCCGCGCACTGCTCGACGCAGAATCCAAGGACTATCCGGACACCATTTTCTTCCTCTATGACAACACCGATACCTCCTATGTCCCGAACGATAACGTTCTGGCTGTTGTTTTCGGTGCGAACGAGTCTGACTTCGTCACCGGCGCTATTGCCGCTCTGCAGTCCAAGACCAAGGTCACCGGCTGGGTCGGCGGCCAGGAGAACACCGGTCTGTATGACTTCCTCGTTGGCTGGGTAGAGGGCGTTAAATACGCTGATCCCAATGCGTCCACTGCTTATTCCTGGGTTGCCGGTTCCTCCCCCTGGAGCGATCCTGCCAAGGCAAAAGAGCTGACGAAGAGCCTTTACAACAACTACAAAGCTGACATCATGCACGGTGTTGCCGGTCAGTCCGGCGACGGCGTTATCGAGGCAGTTCTTGAGCTTCGTGAAGCTGGTGATGATACTGTTTGGGATATCGGTGTTGACTCCGACCAGTACGCAGTCTTCATGGCCAACGACAAGGAAGACAAAGCAAGCGTCATTCTGACTTCTTCTCTGAAGAAAGTTGCTCAGCCTGTTTATGACCTGGTCAAGACCCTGATCAACGGCGAAAAACCCGTCCTTGGCACTCAGCTTTACGGTATTGCCGAAGGTGCAGCCGGCGCAGCAGACAACGACTTCTTCCGTGCAAACGCGAATGCTGACGCTCTCGCAATCGCAGACAAGATCACTGAAGATGTTCTTGCTGGAAAACTCACGGTCACTTCTGCCTATGGCAAGACCCTTGAAGAGCTGAACGCGATCTTTGAGGCAGCGACCATCAACTTCTCCGCTGTCACAGCGTAATCGAATCTTCTGCTGTTTATTCAGCCGGATTCAAATATCAGTTTCCTAAAACAGAATGCGGAACGGGATAGACCCCGCTCCGCATTCTTGTTTTTCCGAATAAAAGTCAGCCGTTCATCTTCCGAAGGTAATTTCTCAGCTGCCGTTCCAGTTCCGGCCCCCACCAGTCACGGTATCCCGCCATCGTCGGATGGATCGAATCCGCCATATACAGTTTCCGTTCGGCTTTGGATATCGTATTGAAGTTCCTGTTATTCCACAGATCGAGAACCCCTACTGTGGTGGAATCCGTAAGTTCATGAAGAACTGCTACCATCGCGTCGTAACGGTCGTTGACGAAACGGCATGATGTAAAGAAAACCAGCGGGCAATTCCAGGTCTGTCGGACATAGGATATGATTTCGCTCAATCCAGCCCGGATCGTTTCGGTATCTTTTTCCTTTCCAGAACGTCCCACCGGAAGACGCTTAGTCGCATCATTCGTGGAAAGCTGACAGAGAATCAGATCATAGGATTCGTCAGCGCCGTGCATCTTCAGCCTTTTGAGAATCGACTGAGGCCCAGTATCGGCAATGGTGGTTCCGCGTACCGTATCCTTCGTGCAGACACAGCTGAAGCGCTTCTCAAGATATTCCGAGACACCGAATCCCATTGAAGAAGTACCCAGAGCAACCGATGAACCGAGCACAAGAACCTGCTTATCCTTAAGCGGGCTGTTCTCAAAAGGAATGATAAGGTCAAAACTGTATTCCGGCGCATTGCCGGGCAGTGATCCAAGATCCTGATCATGCAAATATGCAAACGGACCTACGCCTGCCTTTTTGCCGAGCAGGAACAACGGAGCGGCCGCCATCGTCACCGCAGTGGAAACGCCGATAGAAAGCATCGTTCTTTTTTTCATGTTCTTCTCCTAAAAACCTGATGCTTTGCCAGGAACAAAAAAGTGATTTCAATCCATATTCAGATCCTTCAGGATCGATTTTTTACGCCCAGCCGCCATATCAGCCCAGGTTGGTCCGGTTTTGTACAGGTGGTCCAGTTCGGCAAGAGCAGCAGGAACATCGATGCCCTGCGGGCAGGCATGCGCGCACTGTCCGCAGCCGATGCATGCCTCCGGACGCTTATCCGGATCCAGACCGTCCAGCCTCATGGATGAAGTAAAGGACATGCTGTACTTGAAATCATTGTAGCACTGAAGCAGGTATGGGATATCCAGACCCATGGGGCAGCCTGCGCAGCAGTACCTGCATCCCGTGCAGGGAACACCGCGCTTGAGTCCTTCTGCGATCTCGAAGAGAGTCACCCGCTCTGTTTCGGTCAAAGGATCCGCCTGATCGAATGTCCGAAGGTTATCTTCCAGCTGATCCATCTCGTTCATGCCGGAAAGGATGACTTTGATTCCCGGAAGCCCCTGCAGGAAACGGAAGGCAAAAGAGGCATCGGATGCACCCGGACGAAGCGCTTTCAGCCTGCCGTGGTTCTCCTCCGACAGCACCGCCAGTTTGCCGCCACGGCAGGGCTCCATGACCCAGACGCCAAGTCCATGTCCGGTGATGATGTCATATTTGCGTTTTGCGTCCTGCAACGTCCAATCCAGATAGTTGCACTGGATCTGCACGAATTCAAATACGCCATCATGCCTGTTCAGAAACTCCTCAAGCAGATCTGGACCACCATGGAAAGAGAAACCAAGATGGCGGATCTTTCCCTCTTCCTTCATTTTCAGGATATCAGGGATGATATGATACTCTTCACTTTCATATATCTTGACAGACCATTCAGTGATATTGTGGAGCAGATAGAAATCGAAGTAATCGGTAGCGCATTTTTTCAACGAAAGATTGAACAGCGCGATATTGTCCACCGGACCGGGAAGCGAGTGTCCGGGGAACTTGTCCGCAAGATAATAAGACTCACGGGGAACATCCTTCAGTGCTTCCGCAACAGCCAGTTCGGATTTCCCCTCCAGATACGGATAAGCGGTGTCAAAATAGTTGATTCCTGCCTCTATCGCGCGCTGAAGCAGCGCATTGACTTTTGCCTGATCGATCTGACCAGATTCGTCTGTTTTGAACCGCATACAGCCGAAGCCCAGGCGGGACAGATTCATTCCCTGGAATTCGTTATAGATCATGTTTTTCCCTTTCCCTATTCAAGTCTTTCATTAATCCTATCGTATCAATTATATTATATCATCCTGTTCCCGTGATGAGAATGCAGGTTACTATGAGCAAACCGCCCGGACATTTGCAGTCCGGGCGGTTTAATAGATCAAGAAGATGATTACAAAGCAAGTTTCTTCTGTAGTGCTTCCAGCGCGGGCACAACCGCCTCAGAAAATGTGGGATGTCCGTGCACGACAAGAAGCAGGTCGGAGACACTCATTCCTGCGGCAACCGCTGCAGCCAGTTCCTGGATCAGGTCCGTTGCCCGCTCGCACATTATTACTGCACCCACAAGTCTGCCTGTATCCTTCTCAGCAGTAACCTTTATAAATCCGCGTTCGCCCCCGGCAATCAGAGACCTGGCATTGGCAAGCGTATTAGCTTTTCCGGTAACACACGCTATTCCTTTTGAAACTGCCTCTTTTTCCGTCATTCCCACCGATGCGATCTCAGGCGCAGTATACACACCCGAGGGAATCATGGCAAGATTGCGTTTCATGGGTTTTCCAAGGATGGCACACACAGCATTGACGCCCATTGCTTCCGCAGTATGAGCCAGTTGAGGCAGACCGGCAGCGATATCACCGACAGCATAAATATGAGGGATATCCGTTCGTCCCGCTTCATCCGTAAGGATCCTTCCGCGATCCATCGCAGGAGGATCACATACAAAAACATCCGTGTTTGCCCTACGGCCTGTGGCGATGAGGACTGCATCCGCAGCAAACTGCTTAATTCCCCCCTTCTCCTCTACAGTGACGGAAAGACCATTTTCTGACGGAACAATCTCTTTTACCAGCGCCTTGCAATGGACATCAATCCCGCGTTTTTTGTACAGCAATGCGAGGCTGCGTCCTATTTCGCTGTCCATTGCGGGAAGCAAATTATCCAGCGCCTCGATAAGAAATACTTTCGTACCAAACGCCTCATAGATCCCCGCAATCTCAACCCCGATCACGCCGCCGCCGATAATAACGAGAGAATCAAAAACAGGCATTTCATCAAGGATCCTGTCGCTGGTGCAGACCCCGGGCAGTTCTCTTCCCGGAATGGGAGGCATTGCCGGAACGCTGCCTGTCGCAACGATAATATCCTCTGCTTCGAACTTTTCTCCATTCACTTCCACCGTATGCGCGTCCAGAACAACTCCCCTGCCGCGAACATAATCGATTTTCCCAGCCCTTACCTGTGCAGCCAGCCCGTCTCTGAGCGTGGAGACCACGCTTTCTTTTCTAGCCTTCAATGCCTCAAAATCTGCATGCACATTCTCTCCGCTGACACAGAACGAGCCTCCGTCACGGATTTCCCTGACAAGATCAGCTGTATGGATCAGCGTTTTAGTGGGAATGCATCCTCTGTTGAGGCAGGTCCCCCCTAATTCGCGTTCTTCTACAAGACAGACTTTCATTTTATTTGCGGCAGCCTCAAATGCGGCAGTATAGCCACCTGGGCCTCCACCGAGAACAATCAGCTCATAATGCATGTCTCTTACTCCTCTTCCTTAACCCAGGAAATCAGATCCCGAATCATTCGGTCATCCCCCGCCGACCGGATCCGATCAGCCATTTCTTCCGGCAGAAACATCGAACCGTTCAGAACAAGTTCCAGTCTTTCCGAAAGCGTGTGATCCATTGCGTCGGTCCAGACCGCGGGATCGCAGATCTTCCCGGCCTTGACGCGGAACTCAAGTCTGACCCCGCCCCATGAAAAACGGTGCTCCAGAGATCTGTCAAAACCGGGATTCTTCCCATACAGCCACTGCCGGCTGCGAAAAAGTTCTTCCAGTTCCCGGATCCGTACCGGATCCGGTTCCGGGCAAACGACTGATTTGACGAGGTATTCGTTTTCACATGAGCCAACAATCGCTCTGCCCATCTCTTCCACCGTCAGCTCAGAACGGTAATCACAAAGATCCGTCACCCGTCTGTGAACTGAATCCACACCATGGAACTTCAGTTTCAATGGATCCGGATTCAGATACCTGGCTACTCTGTCCAGGTCTGACCGGATCAGAAGTGTCCCATGATGGAAGGAAGCCCCGCGGGAATGGTAATAAGCATTGCCGGAGAATTTGTATCCTTCAACCAGAAGATCATTCCTTCCGGACCGCTCCGCGGAGATTCCGCACAACCGGACAGCATCCAGGATCACACCCGTCTGACGGGCTTCGTCATAATCTCCATCCTTAACGATAAAGGTAAAATTCAGATTTCCTAAATCGTGAAAAACAGCCCCACCGCCGGAAGGACGGCGCACGACTGTGACGCCGTCCTCCCGGATCTCGGACAAATTGCATTCTTTCCAGATATTCTGGTTCCTTCCGATGACTACTGTATCCCTGTTCTGCCAGAGATAAAGGATCATCTGACCTTCTGAAACAGTTTCCAGAAGTGTTGATTCAAGAGCCAGATTGCGGAAGGGATCGGTTCCACTTCCCCGGACAACAAATAAGGTTTGGATCATGGAAATGCGTATCTCAGTACCGGATGGCGCGCAGCCTGGACTTCATCCGGTCTGGAAATCGGCGAGTGATGGGGGGTTGCATGCAGATATTCGGGATCCTGCATCGCCTTTTCCCAGATCTCGAGGAAAGCGGCAGCCGCTGCATCCAGAGTTTCTTTTGATTCTGTCTCCGTGGGCTCCACCATCAATGCTTCATGAACGTTCAGCGGGAAGTACATGGTAGGCGGATGCATGCCGTAGTCCTGAAGCGCTTTCGCGACATCCATAGCGCTGACGCCGTTCTTTTTCTTCAGTTCCTCCAGCGTCAGGACGAACTCATGCATGCAGATGCCTTTGTTCGCGACCTCGTATGTGTTCTCCAGAAGATGTTTCATGTAATTTGCATTGAGCACAGCATTCTTGGCGACCATAGGGACACCTTCCCTGCCAAGAGTCAGCAGATAGGTGAAAGCCTTGACGACAACAAGGAAGTTGCCATGGAAGCTGCGTACGGCGCCAATGCTTTCAGGGCCGCGCTCCTCGAAAGCATAACCGTCTTCCGTCCGTACGACCTTTTCACCAGGCAGATAATCCGCGAGGAATTCCTTGCACCCCACAGGTCCGCTGCCGGGACCGCCTCCGCCATGCGGTGTTGAGAAAGACTTGTGAAGATTCAGATGGATACAGTCGAAGCCCATATCTCCGGGACGGACGATGCCCATGACCGCGTTCAGGTTTGCGCCGTCATAATAGCACAGGCCGCCGGCCTCATGAACGATATCGGTGATAGTTCTAATGTTTTTGTCGAAGATCCCAAGCGTATTGGGATTCGTCAGCATCAGTCCTGCCGTATCCGGTCCTACTGCCTCACGCAGTCTCTCCAGATCTACACACCCATCCTCAGAGGACGGAATGTTCACCACAGTAAATCCGCACATGGCGGAACTTGCCGGGTTGGTCCCGTGAGCGGAATCCGGAACGATGATCTTGATTCTGTCCTTGTTACCGTGCAACTCGTGATACCGTTTGATCAGCATCAGGCCGGTCAGCTCGCCGTGGGCACCGGCTGCAGGCTGGAACGTCATGGCGTCCATGCCGGTAATGGCACAGAGGTCCTTTTCCATGTTCCAGAGCAGTTCCAGACAGCCCTGCGCATCTTTCTGGGAAGGATGCACATTGGTGAATCCCGGAAGCGAAGCGGTGACTTCATTGATCTTTGGGTTATATTTCATTGTGCAGGAACCCAGCGGATAAAAACCATCGTTGACTCCGAAGGTCTGTTTCGCCAGTTCCGTATAATGTCTGCTGATGTCCGTCTCGGATAGTTCGGGCAAATGCAGCGGTTTCTCCCTTCTGTCTGCAGGCAGGACTTCCGGCACATCACAGACAGGCAGCAGTGAGCAGTGTCTGCCAGGAACGCTGCGTTCAAACAACAGTTTCATGCCTTCACCTCCTCAGCAAGTCTGTCCATATCCTCTTTGGAACACAGCTCCGTGGCGCACCAGAGAAGTCCGCCATCAACAGGCAAACCTCCGAGGATTCCTTTCTCAGCGAGTTTCTTCAGAAGACCATCGGCGTCCGGGCAATCCGTGACAAATTCGTTGAAGAAATCCGATTCGTATCGAAGCGGAAGACCTGCTTCCGCTAGCCGGTCTGCAAGATAATGGGCTTTGGCATAGCACTGACGCGCTGCTTCCTTCATTCCATCCGGGCCCATGGCTGCAAGATAGACCGCAGCAGTCATGGCGCACAGCGCCTCATTTGAGCAGATATTGGAAGAAGCTTTCTCCCTGCGGATATGCTGCTCTCTGGCCTGAAGCGTCAATACGAATGCGCGCCTTCCGTCATGATCTTCCGTCTGACCGACGATCCTTCCGGGCAATTTACGCATAAGTTTGGACGTCGTTGCCATAAAACCGAGATAGGGGCCGCCGAATGAGAGCGGCATTCCGAGCGGCTGTCCCTCTCCGACCACGATATCTGCGCCGACTTCCGCAGGAGTGGGAAGCAGACACAGGGAGAAGGGCTCGACACCGAGGATCAGCGGAACACCGATGGCATGAGCCGCATCGGCAGCTCCTTTCGCATCCTCGATGACGCCGTAAAAGTTCGGCTGCTGCAGATAGACGCAGGACACTTCCGGATCTCTTATCGCTGAAATATCTGTCTTTCCGTTCAGCACAGGAAGTTCGACCACTTCCTCGCCCGCCGCCCAGCAGTAAGTCCGGATGACCTTCAGCGTATCCGGATGGACAGCACCGGAAACATAGACTTTCTTTTTCTTCGGACTCCGGCACATACCGACCGCTTCGGCAGCCGCAACCGCGCCGTCGTAGACGGAGGCATTTGCCACATCCATGCCTGTCAGTTCACAGATCATCGTCTGATACTCAAAGATGTTCTGCAGAACACCCTGCGAGATCTCCGCCTGATAAGGGGTATATGCCGTGACGAATTCTTCTTTGGATACCACGCTCTTTACGATCGCGGGAATAAAATGCGCATAGGAACCGGCTCCGCGGAAAACAGTGTCATAGACCTTGTTCTCTGCCGCCATCCTGCGGAGGATCCGCTCCACTTCCAGTTCCGATTTGCCTTCAGGAAGATCCAGTTCCCCGCGGAACTTCACATCTTCAGGCACATCCCGGTACAGGTCATCCAGGGAGGAGAACCCTGCTGCCCTGAGCATTTCTTCCTGCTGCGTAGGCGTGGAAGGAATGTAATGTCCCATCTCAGCCTTCCTCTTCCTCACAGACCTCTTCGTATTCGTTGGCGTCCAGCAATTCGTCCAGATCGCGGACATCGTTCAGTCTGAACAGCCAGGTACCATAGGGATCGTTGTTGATCAGTTCGGGGCTGTTGAACAGCTCCTCATTGACTTCCGCAACTGTCCCGCTGACAGGCGTGTAAACATCGGATACCGCCTTGACAGATTCAACGTCGCAGATCACATCACCGGCAACGTACTCATCGCCTACTTCGGGAAGATTGACATAGACGAGGTCGCCAAGAGCATCCTGAGCGAAATCGGTCAGCCCGACTTCACATTCCGATTCTCCCGTAAAACGGACCCACTCATGAGTCCTGGAGTATTTGAGTTCACTGGGTGTGTTCATAGTCATTTCTCCTTTTTATAAAATGGCAACGGTGTTACTTCGACGTCCACCAGTTTTCCGCGTACATCCACCTGAAGCGGCGTACCCGCTTCGTAGGCTTCATCAACCAGCGCCATGGCATAGGCGCCTTTCAAATACGGGCAATGCGTCCCGGAAGTCGTATGACCCACAGGTTTTCCTTCTTTATAGACGTCCTGATGCTCCCTGACGATTCCCCGTCCTGTTACCTTCAGACCGATCCTGTGACGGTTTTTCCGCGCAAGGATGCCTTCTCTTCCGATAAAGGGTTTGTCCATCTTGACGCCGAAATCCAGTCCTGTTTCCAGAGGACTTACCGTCTCGTCCATCTCATGGCCGTACAGTGGCATCGCGGCTTCCAGCCTCAGCGTGTCTCTTGCGCCGAGTCCGCACGGGATCACGCGTTCATCCTTCAGCAGCGCGCGCCAGAGTTCAACCGCGTCTTCCGGCCTGCAGTAGATCTCAAATCCGTACTCCCCCGTATATCCGGTCTGCGAGAGGATCACCGGCATGCCGAGGATCTCGGTGTCGATGAAGCTGTAGTACCGTTTGGGCAGCTCCGTATAAGGAGCCAGCACCTCTCCGGAAAGCGGTCCCTGCAGCGCCAGCTGTGCATAGGAATCCGAGACGTCCTCGAACTCCACATCCCCTTCCAGATGTTCACGTATCCACGCCACGTCCTTATGGCGGTTGGATGCATTCACCACGACGAAGAAATCATCCTCGCTCCTGCGGTAGACGATCAGGTCATCCACGCAGCCGCCGTCCTCATAGCACATGACGCCGTAGCGAACTCTTCCGGTCTTCAGGTTCGTGTAATCATTGGTGAAGATCCTGTTGATGTTCGCCAGGGCGTCTTTCCCTTTGAAAGTGACTTCCCCCATGTGGGAAACATCGAACAGGCCGACCTGTTCGCGGACTGCCATGTGCTCTTTTATTACGCCGGTAGGATACTGCACAGGCAGAAGATAGCCCGCAAATTCCACGATCCTACCGTTCAGAGCGACATGCTCCTCATAAAGAGGTGTTTTCAATGCCATTTCCTTTTTCTTCCTCCGATTCAGCTGGTCGAAATAGATCGGTTTCTGCTGCCTTCATTGTACCCCAGAACCATGGTCAAAACGATAAGTCCAGATTTATTCGGATCAAAATCGGCATAGTGACCAAGACTTTTCGTGAGAATGCACAAGATTCCAAATATGCGTTCTTCATGTATAATGAGAGAGTATGATTCCGATTCTGACAGGAGGGTTCCAGATGTTTTGTTCCAATTGCGGCGCCAAACTCGCCGACAATGCTAGATTCTGCATGAACTGCGGAAAACCTGTTACGAGCTTTGTTGCTTCACCGACTATCCCTTATTCCGAAAACAACACCGCTGCTGCGCCTGTTCAGACTCCGGCGACGGCACAGCCCGCATCGTCTGCGGCACAACCGGTAACTGCCGCTCCTCAGGCACGAGCCTCCGCCCAGACCTCGTTCCAGATTTCAGAACTGAACAGTCCCCAGTCCGCACCGGGTGTGCAAACACCGGCGCAGACGCCCCAGTACACCCATACGCCGCCCATCCCCGGACAGAACCCGCCTTTCGCCGACACCGGTAAGCAGCCTACTTCCGTCCCCTCCTATGCACGGCAGCCCGCTCAGATCCCTCAGTATACGGTTCCGGTATCCGGACAAAATCCTCCTTACGCTGCTCCCGGTATGCAGGCTCCTGCTCCGGCTCCGCGTAAAAAGAGAACGGGACTTGTTATTCTCGCTGTCACACTCATCGCCGCAATAATTGGCGGCCTCTTCTATTTCTTCAACCGTCCCGGTGATGACCCGGATCAGTATATCCAGCAGGCTTACGACGCCTACGATGCAGGCGATCTGAACGGCGCGATCGAAGCCATGGAGAAAGCCTACGAAATGACTCCCGAAAATGAGGCTGTTCTCATCGCCCTGGATCAGTACTACTGGGAAGCAAGCAGAGAAGCATTCGCCGACGAAGATTACGGTACCTGTGTCGAATTCTTCAAGAAAATGCGTACGCTCGGCATTTCCGATACAGATACCATCAACTCCGCTTTAAGCGACGCCTATAATCTCTGGGTCATTACGCTGGCGACAGACGGCGACACGGAGCAAGCGCTGGAAATCCTTGAGGAAGCCAGACCCTTTATCTCAGAAAAAGATTATAACGACAGACTTTCCGAACTGACCCCTGAAGCACCAGGTTCAGATAATCCGCCCATTCAGCCGGAACCGGAACCGACACCCACACCTCCGTATGAACCTGAACCCGGAAAGAAGCCTGTCGTCGAGAACGTGACCGATATCTACACGCTCTCTCAGCGCATCGCGGGACTCACGGACAACGGTGATTTCGACACCGCCACCATGATCCTCCCTCTCTACTATGAAGATATCGTACTGCCTGCAGTCGAGGCCGGAAGTTCCTATCTGGTGGAACTGGACGAGACTTTTGATTATCCGTATCTGATCTACTACAACAACGCCGGCGACGAATACCAGCCATACTACGTCTACTACGGAGAACTGGACCGCGACCTGAAGAGGAGCGGTGACGGCTGGATCCTGCACGGATCTATCACAGAGGAAGAAGGTATCCACCTGTATTTCTATTTCTCTGAATGGAAAAATGACAAAGCGAACGGAGAATTTACGGAATACAACGTATTCGGTGAAGGTCTTTCGGACGTCATCATCTATTCCGGAAGCGTGAAGGATTATCTCTATGACGGTCCTATCGTCATCATGTGGACAGACGGCAACCTTTATTTCGCGACCTATCATGACGGTCTTCCCGAAGTATTGGGAGATGCAGACGACGGGCAGAAAATCGTCGCCTACACAGAAGACAAAGTATACTGGCTGAAACAGTCTGCGGAATTCGTCAAAAATCCTACCGGACTTGAGAAGATGTGATCCAATTCAAAAAGGCTGCGGCTAATAACCGCAGCCTTTTGTCTATATTCCCGAAAACCATAGTTGTTTTATTGCCAGGATCACCGATTCAACACATTATTCTGCACCAAATTGTATTTCGACCATAATTAGTTTATAATTCGAGAAATAATGAATCGTTCTAGAAGGAGTACAAAAAAATGTATAGACTGTGGGATATCCTCGAAGAGGCAAAAAAATTAAAATGGGTCGACCTCACCCATCAGATGAACAATGACAGTCCGTATTGGAGCGGAATTCCGGAAGGCTCTGTTGAACTCAGCAAAACCGTTTTCGACTGGGGAAATCCCATGCTCGAATGCCTGATCCAGACCTTCAAATTCCCTGGTCAGTTCGGTACACACATCGATTTCCCCGGACATTTTGTGAAAGGTGCCCCTCTCTCTGAATCATTTGGAGTAAAAGACGGTGCCTTCCCGCTCTGCGTAGTGGACGTCTCTGAGAAGGTTAAAGCTGATCCGACATATGTCGTTACTTCAGACGATCTTAAAGAATATGAGGAAAGATACGGAGCCATTCCGGACGGTGCATTCGTAGCAATCCGTACCGACTGGTCAAAAAACTGGCCCGACATGGACAAACTCTCCGGAATTGCAGAAGACGGAAGCGAAAACTTCCCCGGCTGGTCGCTCGATGCTCTGAAGTATATTTATGAATTCCGTAATGCGGCTGCCAACGGGCACGAAGCTCTGGACACGGACGCTTCTCTAGAAGCAGCAAAGGCAGGAGATCTGGCATGTGAACGCTATGTGCTTGAACAGGGAAAACTTCAGGTAGAAGTCCTTTGCAATTTGGATCAGGTTCCAGCTGCCGGCGCTGTTGCTTTTGTGGCTTGGCCCAATTTTGAAGGTGCTACCGGACTGCCTGTCAGAATGTGGGCAATCTGCGAATAACATAATTCATTCTCATCATCCTCGCGTACATTGGATTCATTTTTTATGACAGAGCGGGCGGTCTAAAACCGCCCGCTCATTTTATTTGATATTCGATGAATTCTAATTCTTTTCACTTTACGTCTCAAGATCCAGAAGGATCCTGGCACGGTACAGGAATGTAACCACCTGACAACGCTCACAGGGATCGTTCGGGCCGAACTTGCTTGTTCCGGAATAACCGGATGTGATCTTGTTCAGCGCCGCCCAGCAGACCGCTTTGTAGAAGTAGTCTGACTTCTTGACATCCGAGAACTTCGGAGCTTTAGAGGTATTGACTGACGGAGAACCAGCAGCACGGTACAGGAACGTCACGACCTGACCGCGTGTGCAAGGATCGTTCGGACCGAATTTCCCGGTGGGTTTCCCTTTGCTGTCGGTATAACCTGATGTCACGCCGTTGAGCGCTGCCCAGCAGACTGCTTTATAGAAGTAATCGCTCTTCTTGACGTCTTTGAATTTCGGTGCCTTGGAAGTATCCACTGCAGGTGAGCCGAAAGCTCGGTACAGGAAGGTCACGATCTGCCCTCTGGTGCAGGTATCATGGGTCCCGAACAGACCGGCGAGATCTCCGGTATAACCGGAAGTGATCTCCTGTTTTACCGCCCAGTAGACAGGCGTGTAGAAGTAGTCCTTAGAATTCGTGACATCCAGGAAAGTGACATTCACGTTGCATGTTGCTGTATACGCGCCGTCAGCAGACCTTACTGTGATGACCGCGCTTCCGACGCCGACGCCGGTCACATTGCCGTTCGGGTCGACCGCAGCGATCTTATTGTTGCTGCTGGTCCATGTGGCGCCGGAGAGTCCTGTATAGTTCAGACGAACCGTTTCGGTCATGCAGAGTGAAATATCCGTATCGAGTAGTTCGTCTTCCGTTCCCCCAATCTGAATGGTGTACGGCCACTCATTCCCTGCAAACACAAGCGTACCGGGATACTGTCCGACTCCCCATGGCTGATCGAAAGGCTGGTTGTTTTCAATATAGGCAGTTACAACTACATTCTTTTCCGAATAGAACGACTGCTGGACTTCCTCGATCGTACCTTCACTGAACAGCGTTCCATCGCAGTTGACTGCGATACGTTCCGGCCAAATATCATAACCCCAGACCTGATGAATACCTTCATCCGTTCCGATTTCCATAAGGACCTCAAGATCGTCTAAAGTCCGGCAGACCGCATCCGGAAGGACTTCCATAAATTCATCCGGGATTACCGTGACAGTGTAGGATACCTCATATCCAGACAAATTCAGCACCACCGGGTAGGTATTTCCGGCTGTCCACGGTTCATCGTATGACTGACTGTCCATAGGCATTGATGAGAATGAGAAGTTGTATTCCTCAATCAGGAATGCAATCAGTTCATTGTAACTGCCTTCGAACACAGTTCCATCTTTCATTTCCAGATGCATTGAAGCAGGAGTCTGCGGATAATACGGGAATTGTACGATCTGCCCGTGTTCATCTCCGGTATATGTAGTGTGATAGTCTGCAGCATATACTTTGAAGGACTCAGCTGTCAGAACAGAAATGGGGCATTCTTTGACCTCGACCGGATATTCCACTGTAAATCCGCCGAAACGCATCACCGCGGAGTGCATCCCGACATCCCATTGATTCGTCGAGGACTGATCCGAGAAGAACCGGATGTTCATTGTCACGCCTTTTTCTGACCCGATCCGCCAGATGAGCGCATCGGGAGAACCGGTGTAGGTCTCATCCCCATACTGCAGGGTTATCCTCTGCGGGTGGACCCAATAGCCATCGAAATCTTCATAATGATAATCCGGAAGAACGCATTCAAACTGATGGGTTACATCTCCCTCCCAGACTGTGACCGCATCGACCCGGATCTCCCTGATCGGATTTTCGATGATATTTACTGTTACCGTCGTCTCTGCACCAAGGAGAGAAGCGTTCACATGATGCTGACCGACCTGCCATACATCCGGATATTCCTGTGTATCTCCCTCAATTTCTGTTAATACCAGCCGGATCTCTTTTCCAGGAATCCCGAGTGCCGTTTCCAGCTGCCTACTTACAGAAGCCATCGGTCCGCTGAACACCGTTCCGTCTTTCAAAGTCACATGGACGTTGTAGGTATCGTTGTTTTCAAACAAATCGTATTTCGGCCACTTAGGACCCCAGTTCATACCGCCGTCCCCCTCAAGGAACGTGATGGGATCGACCGAGAACGACTGAACAGGGCTGCTCTCGATATTCACGGAGAAAGGAACCTGCATGCCCGCAAAATTCAACATTGCGGAGTAGGGACTTCCATCGGCTGTCCATTCCGTTCCGGGTCCTTGTTCGGAAATTACCTCGAGATTCCTAATCCAGTATAATCCGTATGCCTGACAGATCGAATTTGCTACGTTATCCATCGTTCCGGTAAACGTACCCGCATCCGTCACGGCTGTGATTTCGGGATTAAGTTCATAATAATCGTAATAAACATCATCAATCATGCCGACTGACGTATTGCCTTCTATAACCGATAGAGGCCCAACATCCAGACTCCGGATCGGATTCGCAATGATCTGAACCAGCATGCTCCCGGATACACCAAGGAAGGTGACAGACACCGTATGATCGCCTCTTGACCATTCATTCCCCCACCCCTGATCATCCGTGTAGAAGAATTCACTACCGTTGAGCTGGATGCCGTAATCATTCGATAGACGATCCATGACCTCCGAGACTGACCCGGTGAAAGGCGCGTCACTGTCCTTCATCTTGACCGTGATCCTTCCGAGCCCGTAACTGTACATCTGATATTCGAGCTGGGAATCATTTCCGCCGTTCTGAACATAGTCATGCACAGTCATTGTATCTCCCTCGATTAATCTGACCGGTTCGCAGGAGATCCAGTCGATTATGCTTCCGGTGATCTCGATCGGGAAGGTGCAGGTCTTTCCCAGCAGGGTCAGTGTTCCGGTATGAGTGCCTGCAGCAAGAGTAGAATAAGGTCCCGCATCCGTATCGATCCGGACAGATTCATCCGGGATCCGGATCCCGTAAGCGTCACCTATCGCTTCCACCACCTCCCAAAGGGCGCCGTCGAACTGTGCCCCGTCGTTCATCAGGACGTGTACCGTCAACGCATTTCCGATGGGATAAGAGATGAAAGAGTGAAGAACACCCTCATCGTCCCAGTATTCCATCAATTCCCCCGCCCCTTCCATAAAGGAAACAGGATCAGCGGAGATCGACACCACCGGGTTGGAGATCACATGAACAACAAACGTGCCCCGGTCCTTATTCAGAAGGCGGAAAGAAACGGTATGGTCTCCCGCACCCCAGACATTGTCCGCAGTCTGATCATCTTCACAGAAAAAGCCGCTGTCGAACGGGAGCGGAGGATCAACACCGTACTGTGTTTTGAGCCAGTAGGCAGCGTCACTTGCCGGGCCGGAGTACGTACCCGCGCCTGTTTCCATAACGATCTGCAGATCGGAATCATATCTGTAGTATTCATAATCATATTCTGTGACATTTCCGTACGGATCCGTATGTTCGACATGCGCAACAGACGTACTTCCTTCCATCACAGCCGGCTCAGTGACCATGATCGAGGTGATCGGATCCGGGAGGATTCGTACCATGAAGGGATATTCCTTACCGAACAGAACAATGTCAGCCGTATGCTCCCCCGCTTCCCACGGATTCTGCGCAGACTGGTCTGCCCTGGTGTAAGCCATCCCGTCAGTATATGGTATCGCGTAATCTGAACAGATTTCTTCCGCAACTTGCGTAAGGCTTCCGTCGTAGCTTTTTCCGTTGTCCGCTACCACGGTAACCCTGGGAACCATGCCATACTCCAGATAAGAGACCTGAACTTCAGGGCCTTCCGGATCGGGCGTGACCCAGTCATAGGAAACGAATGCCATTCCTTCGATCCACACGATATCATCAGCGATGACCGATACGACCGGGCTTCCCACGACTTCGGCATCCACCTGACAGGGTTTGCTGAACAGAAGCACGGTGAACGGATGTTCCCCGACCGCCCACGGCTGTTCCGCGGAAGGAGCGCCTTCCAGACCGACACCGTCGTTGTCTATACGGCCATTCAGACCGTAATGCTCCTTGATCTGTCCAACGACATCCCAGACCGTTCCAGAGAATGTACCTTCGGCGGTAACTGCTGTGATCTGCGCATTCAAGCAGTCATATCGGATATACTCGACAGAATGCCATTCACCATTTTCATCTTCCACACCTTGGGTGATAATATCACCGAATCCTTCGCGGAAAATCAGTGGTTCATCAGACGTTACAGACAGGATCGGATTCTCAATGATCTCCACGGATACAGGATACTCTTCACCAAAGATTGAGAGCGTAGCCGTGTAGTTCCCGACTCCCCAGGGATCCGACACGGACTGATCGGTAGTGACCGAATAGTGCTGGGGTATCTGTTCGTAACCGAAAATGCTGCTCATTTCCGCGATCACTTCCCAGATCCCATTGCTGATCACGGTTCCGTCTTCCAACGTCACCGTGATGCTGTGCGGATTTGAGTCATAATACGGATATTCGATCCACTCGGACGTGCCGTCCTCATGCTCTACCTCCCCGCTTGCCCAGCTGGCACAGTCCACGATATACTTCAAAGGCTCTGCGGTCAGAGAAGCGATCGGCAGTCTGACAATGACCTCATAGTCGACATCCGTATTCCAGAAAGAAAGGTTAGCCTGATGACTTCCGAGTCCCCAGCTGTTTTCTTCGGACTGATCGGAAGAAAATGAATACCGGTAATTGACTTGTTTAATACCGTATTGCCGGACTAACTGTGAATCGATCTGGGACACTGTCCCGCTATAACTGCTGCCATCCTTTGTATACACTGTTACCGATGAAGGCTGGACATGATAATGCGGGTAAGGGCAGCTTGTACGAAGTTCCCCGCAGTTATCCTCCGGGCCTACGATCTGATCCACAGTCACGAAAACCGTCTCAATATCGATGTGGTCAACTGGACTTCCAATAACCGTTACATCGAATCCATAGAGTTTTCCGCAGAAATCAAGCGTCCAGCTGTGAGTGCCCACGCTCCAGAGATCCGTGTCATCAGGATCGGGGAATATGTTGTACAAACCGGAAGGCGATCCCTGTGAAAAGCGTGTAAGTTCTTCAGCGACCTCATCAACACTATCCTCAAAAGGCATATGAATCGTCGAACCGTTATCATAGTATCCCACGATGCTCACACAACGATATATGTTGCTGATACTGACCGAATCGCCCTCCAGAAAACGGACATCCTTGATCAATGTGATCTCGACTCCGCTGAGCGGTCTCGTCGTTGATCCGTCTTCCATCGTCCCTGCCGCTTCCCCGGATGATCTGTCGGGAGACACAGACTCCTCAGAAAAAGTCGGCTCCTCTCCTGGCAAAGAATAATCGTCAGCAGGAACAGCCCCCGGGATCTCACTTTCCCCGGGCTTTCCTTCCGTGATCACTTCAACGTCCGGATCATCCGGTTCATCCGGTAATGCTTCAAGTTCTTCCGGTACCGGATCCTCCTGATGATCCGTATCAGCCGCAGACACTGCGGCATCCTGTTCAGCGGCAAGTTCCTCAGCAAAGACAAGGAGCACGTCCGAGAACAGCGAGAAGCACATCATCAGGATCAGAATTGCAGATAATAATCTGTTGATCTTTTTCATCTCGTAACCTCTGGAAAAATAGTTTTATATATTATATCTGTTCTCAGAACCATGATAAAGAAAAAACAGACTATCGACGTTCCTTTTGCTGAAGTGTGCGATTTTATACCATTTGCGTCTAGGCCGTGATGCTAAAACATTGTGTTTGTCACATCCGGACAATATAATCATGAGTAATGCCTTCCCATTTCATTCAGGATGACTTGGGAAAACAGGTATTCACCCCTTCAAAGACAACCGATTGCAACCGCCGGTTGCCGAATTGTCGGGCAAGGTTGATGGTATGCCCCTGCTCATTCCCGTACACTGGAGATGCAATAAACGGAGGGACGACCTCCCACCAATCCAGGAGGAATTGAAGAATGATCTTCGCAGACAAACTGATCGAAAACAGAAAAAAGAACGGCTGGTCTCAGGAAGACCTCGCCTACAAACTGGGTGTCTCCAGACAGTCCGTATCCAAATGGGAAAGCGCTCAGGCGATCCCGGACATGAAAAAGATCCTTCAGATGGCGGATCTGTTCCAGGTCAGCACCGATTACCTTTTAAGGGATGAGATCGAGGACAGCGGCAACGAACCGGTTCTGGTCGACATTGAAAGCGACGATCCCGTCCGCCGCGTTTCACTTAAAGAATCGAATGCATTCCTGCAGCATAACAAGAAAGCAGCTTCTCTAGTCTCTACCGGCGTGATGATGTGCATCCTTTCCCCCATCCTGCTGATCGAACTGAGTGCATTGTCCGAAAGCGGAATCCTTCCTTTCAGCGAAGCGGTCAGCGCCGGAGCCGGAACGATCGTCCTGCTGGTCATGATCGCGGTCGCCGTCGTTCTTTTCCTGATGGCATATATGCGCGGCAAGCCGTTCGAATATCTGGAGAATGAGAAGATCGACACGGAATACGGCGTATCCGGAATGGTGAAAGAACTCAAAACCGATTATGCGGAAACACACAGCCGACTGATGATTATAGGTATTCTGTTCTGTGTCATTTCCGCGATCCCGCTCTTTCTTTTATCCATGTTCAGTTCCATCGGGAAAGACGAGCTGAGTATGCTGATCGGAGTCGGCGGAATGCTCGCGACGATCGCAATAGGCGTAAAACTGATCGTCCTTACTTCTGTGAGACAGGAAGGTTTTGAGAAACTGCTGGAGGAAGGCGATTATTCCCGGCTGAACAAGCGCGTCGGAAAGTACGACGGCATTTTCTGGGCGATTGCGACAGCGATCTATCTGACCTGGAGTTTCCTCACCATGCGCTGGCAAGCCACATGGATCGTCTGGCCGATCGCAGGAGTCATCTACGCCGCATACCGGGAAATCCTGAAACTGATTGTAAACAAAAAATAAATCACGATATGAAACAGCCCGCCTTTCTCTCAGGGAAAGGCGGGCTGTTTCTATTGAGTATTATGCAGTCATAAAGTCGAAAACATGCGCCATCTTCTACAGATCAACTTTTTTTCGAATGAGTTTCCGGAATACAGGAAACAACTTATCCGATACCTGCTGCATGACCGCAGCATAAACAAGGCCGATCAGGATGATAAGCAAACCGAAAAAACAGAAACGCAGTGAACCGGAATCCTTTCCGATCAGGACAGGCATGAGCCAGTACATGAAGTAATGGTGAACCAGATAGAGCATGTAACTGTGCCTGCAGGTCCAGGGTATCGGGCCATTTCCCGATACGATCCGGTCACCCGCCGCATTTCCCGCATTATACAGAAGCACAAACAGACAAACGGAAACAATCAGTGACGGCAGATAAATGATTCCGCCGATCTGCCGCGGGAAAAACAACAGTACGACGATAAGCTCCGCAGCTGCAGTGCAAACTGCTTTATTCCCGCAGAACAAGGATCTGCGTTCCTCGAACCACATACCCAGCCAGAAATAAAACAGTCCCAGTGTCACGGAATACCATCCGTTTCCCGCTGAAAGTATCCTGAATTTCATGTTGACCGCCCAGAGAAGGGTGATCAAAGCCGTCGTAATAATTCTTGAACGTCTTCCCCGGAATGCACGGCTCAGAAGCGGGTAGAACAGATAGAGCGTAAGGATAACCGAAGTGAACCACTCTCCGCAAACAAAATACGGGATCTTCCCGGTAATCACCCAATAATAAAAGTCCAAGCCGAGAAGATTCAGAGGGACAGTTCTTCTTCCGGACTGCGACGCATGGATAAAAAGGCCGGCACCGCTGTCAAGGATCAGGAGTGGGGCCGAAGCGATCCATAAGGGAAAAAGCAGACGAAGAAAACGATATGTGATAAATGCTTTCGCATTATCAATACCACTGTGATTCCGGTGAAGCAAAGCGCCGGAAAGCATGAAAAAAAGACCCACCGCAACGGCTCCAAGCTCACCTCTGAGATAGGTGTCCGCCATCTGAAGAACCGGCGGCCTTGGAATACCAAAGATAGAAGCAGTTGACGAAAGGTGGTGGACCAGAATCATCCATGTCGATACTGCCCGGATCAGCTGATATCCACTATCCTTCCCTGTCTCCATCCTCGTTCAGATCCTTCCGTTTTGTGGAACTCTGTCCATGATTATAGCACTGCTATATCCATTAGGGAAACAAATACGGAGCCTTTCCGTCCGGAAAGGCTCCGATTGGTTAAGCGCGATGAATCAGTTCTTATGCCTTGGCTGCGCGGTATAGGAACGTAACAACCTGACCGCGTGTGCAGGGATCATCCGGACCGAATTTTTTAGATCCCGTATATCCGGTCGTGATCTTCCAGGTCGCCGCCCATACGACTGCGTCAAAGAAATAATCCTTCTCTTTCACGTCCCTGAAAGTGGTGGCGTTTGTTCTTACCGCTTTTGGTTTGCCGGCAGCGCGCCAAAGGAACGTAACCACCTGTCCGCGTGTACAGGGATCGTCAGATCCGAAGTATCCGGTCGGCTTGCCGTTTTTGTCCGTATAACCCGTGGTGATTCCCTTCTGAGCAGCCCAGATCACCGCCTTATAGAAATAATCCGTCTTCTTGACGTCTTTGAAAGACATCGCATTCGAAGTATCAACAACTGGTGAACCTGCAGCACGATAAAGGAACGTGACGATCTGCGCTCTGGTACAGGTATCCGCAGGGCCAAAGTAGCCTGTCAGCTTGCCGTTATTGTCCGTATACCCGCTCGTCACCTTTCTGGCGACAGCCCAGTAGACCGGGTTATAGAAATAATCCGTTGTTTCCTGCACATCCAGGAATGTGACAGTCACTTCACAGACCGCTCTGTTATCCCCATACGTCGCAATGATGTAGGTCTTTCCGGGGGCGACTCCTGTAACCGTTCCGGTGGCGTCCACCGTCGCGATCTCTTCATCTTCACTGGTCCATTTCGGATTTGTCCAGTAATTGGGAATGATCTGCCTGGTCTCACCGAGAGGAACCATGATCTCATATTCCCTGAGCGCACTGCTGTGTGAAACGGAAATATGGAACACGACTTCCTGAGCCGTACCGTACCGGTCCGTAACGACACAACGGTACAGTCCCTGATGCGGATGCTGGAAGGTGACGGAAAGAGCATCCGGTTCCACATCGTCCAGCCGTTCCCCGTCCTGTGACCACACGGTCGTGATTCCGGTCGTATCCTTTCCTGTCAGAGTAACATACAGCTCCATCGGCGCTTCCGCCGAGAAAGAAAGCCCAATCGCATTATACTGGAATTGCATCGCAAAAGCGCAGAAGTCGTTGTCAATATAGACCTGGAAGACAAGACTCGCCTCCTGACCGTAACGGTCCTTTGCCACCAGAATGTAATCCGTGCGGTACGAGACTCCGTCAAAAGTCCTGCTCGCAGAATTGACTGCGGACAGTTTCACGGGCTCCGCATTGTCCGTATCATACCGTTTGCAGTACCATTCATAGGTCATTCCGCTCATATCATCTGCGTGGACGACCGCTTCCAAAGTGAAAGGCGTGTCAGGCTGGACATAGCGGAACGTATTGCCTGCGGCATCAGTTCCGTCCGCTGTCAGAGACAATTCGTTCGCCACGCAAAGTTCAAATGTCACAGTTGCCTGATTTCCCTTGGAATCCTTGGCTGTGCATTTATAGACCTGTTTCTGTTTGACGGGATCGGAAATCTGTACCGGCTGATTCGCAGATGGTTTCCAGCTGGAATCGCCGACCTTCGTCCATGTGTATGTCACATTCTTCAGATTCTCCGGAGTAGCTGTGACTTCCATACTGAATTTCTGCCCATAAGGAACATGCCTCACTACAGTATCCTCTACCGAGCCGTCCACCATGAGCTGAAGTGTTCCGTCGATCCGGACATTGAACATTGCCGTGACCCGGGTATCATACCGGTCGCGGACCAGACACATATAAGACCGGTCCCTACCATCCGTTGCGCAAGTGCAGCTGGGTTCATGGCAGTTTCTGGAGGAAGGCAGCCCGTTCGCTTCCGTAGGCTCCGGCATGCGATACCAGGAATACGTCAGTCCGGTCATGTCATTTGCCGTCGCAGTGACCGTCATCGTGAATTCACTGTTGTTCTTTACCGCAAGATTTGCCAGCAGCGGTGTCACCGTGAGACCGTTTTCCACATTGATATACCAGTACCATCTGGACGCGTTTCCTGCCGCATCCTGTACCTCGCAAGCAATATAGTTTCGCTTCACGACATTCGAAATCGTGAGGAAATTGGTATTACTGCCAATAGGATTGTAGTAGGCACGGAATGGATCATTGTAATTTTCGACCATCTCGTACCAGGCATAGTGAAGTTCGCCAAGATTGCCTTCCCGATCGCTAAATGTCAGAGTAATGTCTGAACCATAAGGGACGAAAACATCTCCCTGCGGATAGTTCGGAATAAGATTTGCGTCGAGTTTGCAGGCTTCGGGAGATACCGTCTCCTCCTCAGGGATTCGAAGGATCCCGTTCTCATCAGGTTCATAACGGATGACCTGTCCTTCCAGCCGATAAGAAGCTGTTAGTTCAGGATCATCAGAGACCGGTCCGTTTGGCTCAGAAACTGATATCTCTTCTTCGGGAATCTCCGATTCCGGAACAACCGGAATCATTTCTCCGTTCTGAGGAACAGAAACTTCAGCTGCGGGCATCTCCGGTTCCGGTAATTCCAAGTCCGTTTCTGTTTCATCCGCAAACACGTTCGCTGCCGGCTCCAGAATCATGGACAGGATCAGCAGCATTCCCAGGAATAACGACCATACTCTTTTTTTCATAAGTCACCCCAAATAATCGTTGTGTTTTCAAACCGATCCCGAAGGAACGGCACGACTGTTTTGACATCAGTTATGGGTCGTCGCGCTGAGGGAGCGCGTGTATGTTGTCGTAGGCGAGATCAGGACTTTTCCGGTTCCGCGGAACACGTTCACCAGCCCTTCCTTGTTGACCGCAGAACCCAGCAAAGTAGCGGATGAACGCTCCACGGTAAACTGAAGAGAAGTCGACCAGGCAATGGCAAAACTGCCGTCCAGCTTCAGAACGTCATTCTCCAGTTCCACAGTAATGATCTCTGATGCAGGAACATTGCTTTCCAGAGCAACGACGCCAGATCCGCTGAGAGAAAGGTTGAACAGACCCTCATTCCCTGCTACCGCGGATGAGAGCGTTGATCTGGTAACGACCTTGCTTCTGACATTCCCGTCGCAGGCAAGAAACATTCCGTCTTCCACAGACATTCCGTTTTCTCCCCAGTTTGCCATATCTTCCAGAAGAATGTATTTATATGTCGGCTCAAGAAACATTCTGCCCGCCCCGGTATACTCCGGCTTGATCGCGGATTCCTTCGTCACGGCACCGGCAACCAGTTTTCCCATCAGGTCACCGACTCCCTTGAGGCCTGTGGTTGACTTGATATCGCCGATGATCCACTGCATCGCTCCTGCCTGAGTCACTGCGGTATGATTACCATCCAGATCGATGATCAGCTGACGGCGGCGGACGCCCATTTCGGACATATAGTACTTGTTCTGCGCGTTGGACGGCGCGACGCTTGGATCTTTCATATGTTCCAGCACACTGAAATTACCAAGCTTCTGAATGATCTGCCGATCCTCGTTTACAAAATTGTACAGTTTGACAGACATGTTTTCCTCCTGTAAGCGGATTTCCTCTATTCCAAAGAACATATAACTGCATTTTTTTATGATTATACAATACTTTTCCGGACTTATGTGTCTGTTTTTTTCACTAATTACAAGGCGGAAATGCGAAAGAAAGACTATAATGTAGTCACACTAACGGAAAGGATATGCATTATGATCAAGATCGCAAAAACAGAAAGCGGCCTCGTCCGTGGAACTTACGGCCGCGACATGAACATCGCTGTCTTCAGAGGCATCCCTTTTGCAGCCCCAGCAGTCGGCAAAAACCGCTGGAGAGTTCCGCAGCCTGTCGAGCCCTGGGAAGGCATTCGCGACTGTCTGGAATTCGGTCCCGCAAACATGACCGACTATTCAATCGCCTACGGACCGTTCTATGAAAAGGAATGGCACTGGGACATGGACTATCCCATGGACGAAGACTGTCTTCAGCTGAACATCTGGACTCCCGCAAAGTCACCCGACGAGAAACTGCCTGTCATGATCTGGATCTTCGGAGGCGGGCTGATCGGCGGCAATCCCGCGGAAATGGAATTCGACGGAGAAAACCTCGCTCGCCGCGGCGTCGTTCTGGTGTCGGTCAACTACCGCACAAACGTCTTCGGTCTCTTCGCTCATCCTGAGATCACGGCAGAAAACGGGGGTAAACACTGCACCAATTTTGCTCTGTTCGACCAGAAAGCCGGTATCGACTGGGTCGAAAGAAACATCGCCAATTTTGGCGGAGACCCCGGAAACGTCACCATCTTCGGCCAGTCCGCAGGCGGAAGGAGCACACTCTGCCAGGTCATCTCCCCGCTGAACCGCAACAGCTGCATCAGACGCGCGATCACCCAGAGCAGCACCGGTATCAATTTCGCTCTCGGCGGCCACGGTTCCGACTACCTGACTCTCGAAGAAGCGGAAAAACAGGGTGACCGCTTCTTCAGGGAATATCTGGGCGTCACCACTCTGGAAGATGCAAGAGCGCTCCCTGCGACTTTCGTCCGGGATAAATGCTTCGAGTTTCTCGGCAAACGTGCCGGTCAATTCCAGTTCGTCGTAGACGGTGATTTCCTCACCGATCAGCCGAACAACATGATGGCACACAACGACAGACTTCAGATCCCCATCATGACGGGATATACCACAGGGGAATTCTTCGATGTCATCACCGCAGACAGCCTTGACCAGTTCAGGGAACGGGCTCAGCTGCTTTACGGCAAATATGCGGATGAATTCCTTGAACTCTGCGATTTCCGGAGCGGTGATCTGGATCACATCCTGACTCTGTCTAAGGTTAACGGTTCTCCTTTCGGCGTGCGGCTGCTGCTCATGCGCGCCGCGGACGCCGGTCTGCCGGGGTGGCTGTACGAATTCACTCCGACGATCCCCGGAGATGACCATCCGGGAGACTATCACTCCTCAGAACTGAACTTCGTATTTGAGAACCTTGCAACCTGCTGGAGGCCGTTCACAGGCAAACACTATGATCTCGCCAGAAAAATGTGCAATTACTGGACGAACTTTGCCAAAACCGGCGACCCCAACGGGCCTGACGCAGACGGAACACCGATGCCGGAATGGATCCCGTTTACCGATGACAGCTCCAGACCGCTGGTATTCCATGAAGACAGCATCGAGATGGCTAAGGATGAACTGTCTCCCAGCATAAGCGGAATGTACCGTCTTGCAGCAGATATGCTTTGGAGAAAACAATAATGCTTCTATGTTACTGAGGTAAGAAATGAGCAGAAAAGGAAAAGCTATGAGAAGCCTCAAGGCAATCCCTCTCTGGTTTCTGATCGATGCAGCAGCGGTTTTCGGTGCACTGTATCTGGACATGAACGTGCTCCCGGATCCAGGCGCAGCCGGACATCCGGTCTTCGCCTTAACGATCATTGCCGTGATCCTGTTCGGCGGGCTCACTGCAATCGTTCTGATCTCTGCGTTGGTCAGGGTCCTTCTGTGGCTCATTCTGGGCGATCATTAATATCTCTGTGTACAAGTACGCGGCTGCCATTATTCCGGCAGCCGCGTTTTCATAGTCCTATCAATATCCCTCAGCTCTCGTCAAGATCATCCACCTCAGTGAACTCCTTGATACCTTCAATTGAGGATGCTTCTTCGTAAACCTTTTCGCGGTCAAGCGAACGGAGAGAACGAAGCGTGAAGAAAGCGAGGTAATAATTTCCTTCCTCCCCGTCAGCGGCAATGATTCGGATATTGGTGATCGTGATCTTATAATTCTTGAAACAGCGCATGACTCTGTCCAGAGCTTCCTTGCTCGACGCCAGGACTTCCACAGTAAAGACCGGACTCTTACGGATTCTTTCTTTGATCAGAGCCAGACCGCCTTCCGTAAGAAGTACAAGAACTGCAGCGATGAATGCCCCTTCAAAAAAACCTGCTCCGGCGCAGAGCCCGATGATGCCCGAAACCCAGAGTCCTGCAGCGGTGGTCAGTCCTTTGACAGAATAGTCGTGCGTGACGATGATCGTTCCGACGCCCAGAAAAGACAGTCCTGAGACGACGGCAGCGCTGATCCTAGTAATATCGAGAGGATATCCGCCTCTCAGATGAAGGAAGATGCCCGTCAATGACGCTGCGGCTGCTCCAACTGATACCAGGATATGCGTCCTGACACCGGCAGGTTTATTCTTATAAGAGCGCTCCAGGCCGATCAAACTTCCCAAAACAGCGGAGCTGAAAAGCTTGAAAACGACAGAAATGGTGTCGATACCCCTGAAAGGATCCAGAAAATCCAGCATTGTTTCTTCCCTCCCTTCTCCTAAGAAATCAGTTCCTGAACGGAAGTCACACAGTCTAGTTCAGCAACGGATGAGAGCAATGTCGAGTGTGACGGATTAGCCTTCGGCAGTTTGACACCGATGACAGCCGAACGATCCTCTCCCTTTTTCACAGGCTCGATCTCATACTCCCTGATTTCAGCTCCCTGGTCCTGGATAATACCGGTGATCCGATCCAGATCCAAAATGGATTCAAAACGGACGAGGAGCGTAAGGTTTCTCGTTCTTCTCTTGAATGCGCTTTCGAAATAGTACATTCCTTCCAGCACGAAAAGCAGGATCAGGATCGTACAGATCACAACGGAATAGAACCCAACGCCAATGGCAATACCCATGCACACAACGACGAAAAGTCCGATCGCTGTGGTAAGCCCGGCGATCTGCTGGTGAGCAGCACGGACGATGCTGCCTGCGGCAAGAAAACCTATGCCGCTGATGACAGCCGCGGAATATCTCGACGCGTCAAACTTGAATGAATCTCCCAGATTCCACGGCCCGGTAAGCATCTCATACTGATAGAACGCAAGCAGCGTAGCAAGCGTTGACCCCACGCAACAGATGATATATGTGCGCAATCCGGCAGCCTGGCTCTTCTTTGATCTTCCGTAACCCACGATCCCACCTGCTACTGCTGCCAGCAAAAGCCGTGAGAGCACAGAAAGAAAGGTGAAATTGTCCAGCAAACCCGCCATTAACAGCCCCCCCTTCGCTTCTTTTCTCATTTCACCGAGAAAGCCTAACGGGATTCCTTCCCTATGGTTTCATTTTAATTCAGAAACTATCAATTTCCAACAGTGGACAGGAGCTACATCACCGGATAAAAAAGGACTGCCCGGCACAATGCGGGACAGTCCTTCCGACAAGAATATAGATTCAGTCGAATTAACGGATGTTATGCCCAGGGATTCTCCGTGGGATACGGGAGGCCTTTTGGCTGGTTATAACCGATATGCTCGACGCCAAGGAACTTGAACACTTCGAAGAGCGCTTTGCCATGGTGCCCGAATGCCACGGCACCGTGATGCGGGAATCGCTGGCCGATCAGCACATGACGATAGAAACGTCCCATCTCTCTGATTGCGAAAACGCCGATGCCGCCAAAAGAAGTCGTAGCCACAGGCAGGACTTCGCCTTCCGCGATATAGGAACGTAGCGTTCCTTCACTGTCGCACTGAAGGCGGAAGAATGTGATCTCACCGGGAGCGATGTCTCCTTCCAGTGTTCCGCGGGTGAAATCAGGCTCGGAATCCGCGGGTTCCAGCAGGCGGTGCTGAATGAGCTGATATTTGATCGCTCTGTCAGCACACATCTTGCAACTGGGCGTGTTGCCGCAGTGGAATCCCATGAACGTATCCGTTAGCTTATAATCGTAATGGTCTTTGATCTGCTCTTCCCACATGCTCGCGGGGACAGAGTTGTTGATATCGAGGATCGTAACGGCATCTTCGGAGACACACGAACCGATGTACTCGCTCAGCGCACCGTAGATATCAACTTCGCAGCTTACAGGGATTCCGCGGGCAGCCAGACGCGAGTTGACAAAGCAGGGCTCAAATCCGAACTGCTCCGGGAACGCAGGCCAGCATTTATCAGCAAAAGCAACGTATTTGCGTGCGCCTTTGTGTGCTTCCATCCAGTCCAGCAGCGTCAGTTCGAACTGTGCCATACGAGCCAGCAGCTCAGGATAATATCTGCCTTCGCCCATCTCTTTCGCCATGTCTTCACAGACTGCGGGGATCCGTTCATCGCCGGCATGCTCTTTATAACTGACAAGCAGATCCAGCTCGGAGTTTTCTTCGATCTCAACGCCAAGTTCATACAGACCTTTGATCGGTGCGTTACAGGCAAAGAAGTCCTGCGGACGAGGTCCGAATGTAATGATCTTAAGATTGCTGACGCCGATGACTGCACGTGCTACCGGTACGAAATCCCCGATCATGCGGGCGATGTCGTCTGCCGTGCCAACCGGATACTCCGGAATATAACCCTTCAGATGACGCATCCCCAGGTTGTAGGAGCAGTTGAGCATACCGCAGTATGCGTCGCCACGGCCGTTGATCAGATCGCCATCTCCCTCGGCAGCCGCCACAAACATGCATGGGCCGTCAAAGTTCTTTGCAATCAGCGTCTCAGGCGTTTCAGGGCCGAAGTTCCCCAGAAACACGACCAGCGCATTGCATTCCGCAGCTTTCACGTCCGCGACTGCAGCGAGCATGTCTTTTTCATTTTCTACCGTAACAGGGCACTCATACAGTTCGCCTTTATAAGCCTTCTTGATCGCTTCACGACGGGCAATGGAAAGTCCGATCGGGAAGCAGTCTCTGGAGACCGCAATGATACCGAGTTTCACTACCGGGATATTCTGCATAATTCATTCCTCCAAGACAGTGAGAGCAAATTTGCGCGGGTCATGCCGCGTATTACTAATATTATACAGCAAGGAAACCAGGATATAAAATCCGTATGAAAAGGAAATCACACTGTACATGGTACATTTTTTCCCTGTATTATGAAAAAAAGGAGGTGTCTCATGGATCAGTTCCAGAAACCTTTGATATTGTTTGACACCGATATGGACACAGACTGCGATGACGCCGGTGCTCTCGGAATGTTATTTGAGTACGTTGCTTCAGGCCGTGCGTCCTGTATAGGCATTGTTGCGGATGTACCGGATCCCTGTCCCGCCTCTGTCTGTGAAGTGATCTCGAACTGGTACGGGATCCGCCCGCCCATCGGCACGGTGTACGAAAAAGATTTCCCTCCAGGAACCTCACAGCGTTACCGTAGATATCACGACCACAGAAAGACACTTCCGGATGAGATCTATTATAACCGTGTCTTCTCTAGGCTCATTGGAAAACGGGACGAGGACTATCCTGTTGCAGCAGAAGTCTACAGGAAGGCCCTTGCCTCCTCTCCGGACGGCTCTGTGACCGTTCTTGCGGTCGGTTTCTTCACCGCCATCGAACAACTCTGGCTCACTCCGCCTGACGAGATCAGCGAACTGAACGGTTATGATCTTTTCGCCCGCAAGGTCCGTTGTGTGGTCAGCATGGGCTGCGCGGACTATCCCGAAACAGACAATTACAACTTCAACTACAACATGGACCGCTATGGCGCAAAGGTCTTCTTCGACCGTTGCCCGTGCTCCGTGTACGTATGCCCGGACGGTTTCGATGTGATCACCGGTACATCATTCACCGATACTTTTCCTCTCGGTCATCCACTTCGGACGGCTTATGAGATCTATAACGGTCCGGGTAAAGGCAGAATGAGCTGGGATCTGATCTCTCTTCTCTTTGCACTAGAGCCGGACAGTCCGCTTTTCGAATGCCGGACGCACGGAACGATCGTCTATGATGATTCCAATAACCATGTATTATGGGACGAAAAAGGTTCCAGAAAGGACTATGAAGTGCGGTCACTCATTCCCGCAGCAGAAATGGCTCAGCTGCTGGAAAACAGACTTCACGGGATCTTCGACTGATCTCCTTATAAAACATAAGCCGTGTGCGTATGAACGCACACGGCTTATATTCATTTATTCATGGAATCATTGCCAGCATCTCAATGTACTGCGGATAACTGATCGTGATCCTTTTACCACGCTTGGATACGAGTCCGTCTTTCATCAGTTCCTGCATCGAGCGATAGACAGTTTTGGAACTCAGGTTGAGCAGACTGCCGATCTGTTCATAACTGTTCGGGACCGTGTAGATCTCACCTTCCTTTAGGACAGAACGGCAGGAACTGGTAAGGTGATAGATCAGTTTATCCTTTCCCGAATAATATTGCAGGACAGAGGAATCGTCCATATGGAGCAATGCTCTCGAGAAATGAAAACAGCATTTCCGAAGAATTGAGTTGTCGTTCATGAAATGGGAATAAACATATTCGAGGGGAAGATGAAGGATAACCGTCGGTTCACTGGCAACGATCGTGCTGATGATCTTTTTCTGAAGGCAGAAGACCTCCAGCAATCCGATAGCGCCGTATGCAGAATCCAGAATAAAGGTACTCTTTTCGGAACCGTCGGGGGAATAGATCAGATTCCTGCAGGAACCGCTCTCGATAAAGCCGACATCCTTCAGAACCGCACCAGTTTCGACGACGATTTCTCCTTTGGCATAGACCTTCCGTGTACATGCCGCGAGCAGTTCGGGACTGAGAAAATCCAGATTTCTCTCGACCAGAATGCCGTTTCTGTCCAAATCTCTGTCAAAAAAATATGACACCTGTTGTCTCCTGGAATAAAGGGAAAATGCGTATTGCTGCCAGTATCTTCAAATCCATACTAAATGATTCGCGCTCCCGGCGCAACAGAACCGGAACCATTTACGGAATAATCAGTGAACACAATGAATAGATCAGTCCGCAGCAGAGCATGACGATCAAAGGATTCGTTTGCCATTTCCGTATAACAAGAAAAGCGGCTGCAGTAAGGATGACCATGACCGGATCGAATCCTAGTGCGCTTCCCGACAACAGGAGCGCGTTCGATATTGCCCGCAGGATCGTGACGGAGATCAGCCCGACCGTCATGCACTTAATGGCAAAGATCACTTCTGTCATGATCTCCAGTTTTCTGTATTTCCTGAAAAACCAGAGGAGGATCATGGTGATCAGGCATGCAGGCAGGATACTGCCGAGAGAAGCGACGACCGCTCCGGGAACACCGGCAACAGAGGCGCCGACAAAAGTCGCGCTGTTGATCAGGATCGGTCCGGGAGTAAGTTCATCCAGCGCGAGCAGATTGCCGAATTCTTCATAAGTCAGCCATCCGTTGACATCAACGACTTCCCGCTGGACAAGCGGAATAGAAGCGTAAGCACCGCCAAAAGCCATAGCGCCGATACGCACAAAGCCAAGAAACAGATCCAGGAGGACGTTCATTTCTTTTCTCCTCCCCTCTTTCTCAGATACATAATGCAACCGATAAGTATACAGGCGGATACCAGCGGAAGCGACGATCCTTTGACGAGCACAGCAAAAAGAAAGGAACCGGCCATCAGAAGACACGGATACCATTTCCGCTCTTTGGTCGTACCAGAGACAATGCCAAGAACAAGATCCGCAAGCATCGCAATAACGCCTGCCTGCATTCCATGCATGAAAACACGGACCCACTGATTGCCTACGATCAGTCCGTAAAACATGGAAACGAGAAGCATGATCACAAGCGGAGGGATCGCACACCCGAGAACCGCAGCCGCGGCCCCCCAGAATCCGGCAACATGATAACCGGTGACCAGAGAGATGTTGATTGCCAGCGGACCCGGAGCTCCCTGCACCAGCGCGACATAATCCTGCATTTCTTCTTCGGTGATCCAGCGATATTTCCG
>JAEEGL015514077.1_pt1 | contig 42450 bp, 36 predicted proteins | sample 9134231 | NCBI WGS metagenome assembly JAEEGL01 (sample SAMN16246548, study PRJNA631951) | gut metagenome | biome: gut microbiome; feature: rumen; material: fiber-attached | host: Bos | place: Iran: Karaj | collected 2018-10 | reverse complement strand
GCCATACTTCCATTGGATTTCGGGTGCAAAGGTACTATACCCCTTTGCAGCCTTTCTGCGTAACGAGGCAAATTTTTCATTTTTCTTTGAAAACAGTTGTTGACAGTTGAAATCACATAAGCATTTTCAACTTGTCAACGTTAGAACTTGACAACGCTCTGCAACGATTATCTTTTGCAGGATTATGGATTGCTAATTTTGCAAAGGAGTGGGTGCAAGCCCTATATAAAGTACGAAATTGGGTGCAAAATGGGTGCAAATTTGAAATATGAGAAAAAGAAAAGTCCCGCAAATCATTGATTTACAGGACTCTTTCTAAGGCGCTTCAGGATGGGCTTGAACCAACGACCCCCTGATTAACAGTCAGGTGCTCTAACCAACTGAGCTACTGAAGCAGGTTTTGCTGTTAAGCGGGTGCAAAAGTACGGCGAAATTTTGAAACTACCAAACTTTTCAGCGAAAAAAATTGCAGAAAGCATAATTTTTTGCAAAAAAAGGCGAAAAAAGACGGATATTAGACGACAAAGCCGTAATTTTGCAGTCGAAATAAAAAAATAAAAATGATTAGACGAGTATGTATCCCCATGTTTCTGCTCTTGCTGTCGATTACGGTCCATGCGCAAGAACAGAAGAATCATAACTTGGAGGTGGCTAAGCACTTGGACATCTTCAACCAGTTGTATAAGAACCTTGACCTGATGTACGTCGACACGCTTGACGCTCAGGAGGTCATAGGCACGGGCATTAAGGCGATGCTCAAGTCGCTGGATCCCTATACGGAGTATTTCCCTGAACAGAAAGACCTGCGCACTTTTATGTCGGGCAAGTATGCCGGCATAGGTGCGCTCATCCGCTACCATCTGGCGCAGAAGACGGTGGTCGTTGACGAGCCTTACGAAGGCACACCTGCCCAGGAGGCTGGTCTGAAGAAGGGCGACGTGATTCTGGCTATTGACGATTCCGTGATGACGGGTAAGGACACGAAGTACGTGAGCGAGCGTCTGCGTGGTGATGCCGGCACGACGTTTCTGCTGAAGATTCGCCGTCCCAGTACGGGCAAGGAGATGAAAATGAAGATTACACGCCGCCAGATACAGTATGCTCCTACCGTGCCTTACTACGGTATGCGTGAGGGGGAAATAGGCTATATCAGCCTGTCGCAGTTTACGGAGGGTTGTGCTCAGGAAGTGCGACGCGCCTTTATTGACCTGCGTAACAAGGGTATGAAGGCGTTGGTGCTCGACCTGCGCGGCAACGGCGGCGGCAGCGAGGCCGAGGCTGTCAGCCTGGTCAATATGTTCGTGCCGAGTGGTAAGACGGTGGTGACTAACAAGGGCAAGATACGGCAGGCTACCCATGAGTACAAGACGATGACGGAGCCTCTGGACACGCTGATGCCGATTGTGGTGTTGGTGAACGGCGAGTCGGCATCGGCCAGCGAGATTACCTGCGGTGCCCTTCAAGACCTGCAACGCGCGACGGTAATAGGTACGCGTACGTACGGGAAGGGACTGGTTCAGGTGCCGATAGACTTGCCTTACAATACCAATGTCAAGATAACGACCAGCCGCTACTATCTGCCCAGTGGACGTAGCATCCAAGGAACGGGCGTAAGTCCGGATGTGGAGGTGAAGTTGGACACGATACCTAACATTGCCTATTACCTGTCGGGCAGTGGCCTGGATTCGACTGAGGTGATGTTTGACTATGTCGTTGACTACATCACTCGCCATCCGACAATTGCTCCTGCAGCTGAGTTCCACCTGACTGATGCTGACTATGCTGACTTCAAGCAGCGTGTCATAAAAAGCGGTTTCTCCTATGACGCGGTGAGCAAGAAGCAGTTTGACGAATTGGTGAAGACGGCTAAGTTTGAAGGCTATTACGATGAGGCTCGCAGCGCTTTCGACGCTTTGGAAGCTCGGCTGAAACACGATGTGGCCCTTGAACTGGATCGTCATGAGAAAATAGTCAGGCAGATGCTGGAGTCGGACATCATAGCCGCTTACTATTACCAGTCTGGAACTTTGGAAGCGGCCCTCTCGTATGATAAGCAGTTGAAGGAGGCTGTGCGTGTCCTTCAAGAGAAAAAACAGGGAAAATAGCAAAAAGTACGCGGAATATTTGCAGATGTGCGGAAAAAGTCGTACCTTTGCACCGTTCAGTGGAATGAGAGACTCGAAAGGGTCTCTCATTTGCGTTATAATTATACAGATTTAGATGATTAATAAAGAAGTTGTAAAGACATTAGTGGACGAGTGGTTGCAGAATGGCGACTACTTTTTGGTGGACATTATCTTTAGTGCCGATGACCGTATCGTGATTGAGATTGACCACGCTGACGGTGTGTGGATTGAGGACTGTGCTGAACTGAGCCGCTTCCTGCAAGAGAAGCTCGGCGAGGAACTGGGCGATTACGAGTTGGAGGTAGGTTCGGCCGGCCTGGGTCAGCCGTTCAAGGTTGAACAGCAATACAAGAACCATATCGGCGACGAGGTGGAAGTGCTTCAGGCTGACGGCAAGAAGGTGCAGGGCATACTGAAGGAGGTCAACGGACGTGAGTTCGTGGTGACCGTCAAGGAGAAGCAGACCGTCGAAGGCAAGAAGCGTCCTGTCATGGCTGATGTCGACAAGACGTATTCGATGGATGAAGTGAAATATGCCAAGTACGTGCTGGCCTTTAAGTAAAATGTCAAAATTTAAAAATGCAAGAATGTAAAAATTAAAAACAATATAAGAATGGCAACAAGGAAAGATGCGAAAGGCCCCTCAATGATAGAGACCTTTCAGGAGTTTAAGGAGACGAAGAACATTGACCGTACGACGTTGGTGAGTGTTCTTGAAGAGAGTTTCCGTAATGTGATAGCAAAGATTTTCGGTTCTGATGAGAACTTCGATGTGATTGTCAACCCTGACAAGGGCGACTTCGAGATTCACCGTAACCGTATTGTCGTGGCTGATGGTGAAGTGGCCGACGAGAACAAGGAGATTTCACTTTCTGAGGCACAGAAGATTGAGCCAGACTATGAAATCGGCGAGGAAGTGTCAGAGGAGGTCGACTTCCAGAAATTCGGCCGCCGCGCCATCCTGAACCTGCGTCAGACGCTGGCCTCGAAGATTCTGGAACTGGAGCACGACTCACTCTACCAGAAGTACAAGGACAAGGTGGGTACCGTCGTCAGTGGCGAAGTATACCAGATGTGGAAGCGTGAGGTGCTGCTGATGGACGATGAAGGCAACGAACTGCACCTGCCGAAGCAGGAGCAGATTCCTGCCGACAACTATCACAAGGGCGAGACGGTTCGCGCCATCGTCAAGGAGGTGCAGAATGAGAACAACAACCCCCGTATCATCCTGAGCCGCACGAGCCCCGTCTTCCTGGAGCGTCTGTTAGAGGCTGAGGTTCCTGAAATCAACGATGGACTGATTACCATTAAGCGTGTGGCTCGTATGCCAGGCGAGCGCGCCAAGGTAGCCGTGGAGAGCTATGATGAGCGCATCGATCCCGTTGGCGCCTGCGTCGGCGTCAAGGGTAGCCGTGTTCACGGCATCGTCCGTGAGCTGGGTGGCGAGAACATCGATGTCATCAACTATTCTACGAACATCCAGTTGTTCATTCAGCGCGCCCTGTCGCCTGCCAAGGTCAGCAGCATCACCCTTGACGAAGAGAACCACAAGGCAGAGGTCTATCTGCAGCCCGAGGAGGTTAGCCTGGCCATCGGTAAGGGTGGTATGAACATCAAGCTGGCTTCGATGTTGACTGAGCACACGATTGACGTGTTCCGCGTTGTCAGCGAGGCAGATGCCGACGAAGACATCTATCTGGATGAGTTTGCTGACGAAATCGACCAGTGGATTATTGACTCTATCAAGGCTATTGGTCTTGATACAGCCAAGGCTGTGCTGAATGCTCCGCGCGAAATGCTCATTGAGAAAGCTGATCTCGAGGAGGAGACGGTTGACGAGGTCCTGAACATACTTCGTGCAGAGTTTGAGTAATTATCAATTATCAATTATCAATTATCAATTCGAATAGATGGGTGTAAGATTAAATAAGGTATTAACAGAATTGAACATTGGACTCCAGACTGCTATAGACTTCCTGAAGAAGAAAAGCAGTTTAGGCGAGGTGAAGGACGATGCAACGCCCAACACCAAGATTAGCGATACCCAGTATGAGGCGCTGGTCAATGAGTTCAGTGGCGATAAAGAGGTGAAGAATCAGGCTTCACAGCTTTTCCCGAAGAAAGAGAAGAAAGAGAAGAAAAAGCCCGAGGTCATCGAGGTGAAAGACGAGGTGCGCCAGACGTTCAAACCATTGGGTAAGATAGATCTTGACAGCCTTGGCAAGAAGCCTGCGCCTGCCGCTGTAGCAGAAGACAAGCCCGAGCCTGTGGTCAGCAAAGCCGAGTCCGTGGTCAGCAAGCCTGAACCCGTGGTGGATCAGAAGCCCGAGCCAGAGAAGGAACCTGTAGTGGCTGAGGCGCCCGTTGTCGAACAACCCGCTGTCGTAGAGTCTGAGCCTGCTCCCGTCGTTGAAGAAGTTTCCGAGGAAGTTGCCCCCGTGATTGACGAGAAATCTGAGGAGACTGCCCCAACAGCATCGCAGCAGCCAGAGGTCTTCACGCTCAAGAGTGAGGCAAAACTTGCTCCGAAGGTGAATGTGCTTGGTAAGATAGACCTGTCTACGCTTAACCAAAGCACTCGCCCGAAGAAGAAGAGCAAGGAGGAAAAGAAGAAGGAGCGCGAGGAGAAACTCGCCCAACAGCGTGGCGAGAAGAAAAAGCGTGTCCGTATTGGCCAGGAGCGTGTTGACATTGAGGCAGAAGCCCGTAATGATGCCAATAAGCAGAAGAAGCAGAAGCAACAGAAGAGCGGTCATCCGCAGGACGGCGGACAGAATATGGCTCAGCAGGGTGGCGGCAAGAAGAACAAGAAGGGCCGTCAGCCGCAGAAGCCTCTCGAGGTTGACGATGAGGCAGTAGCACGTCAGGTCAAGGAGACGCTGGCCCGTCTGACCACGAAGAATCAGAACAAGAAGGGTGCCAAGTACCGTCGTGAGAAGCGCGATGCCGTTGCTGAGCGCATGAACGAGGAGATGGCAGCCGAGGCAGCACAGAGCAAGGTGCTGAAACTCACTGAGTTTGTGACCGTCTCGGAGTTGGCTACGATGATGAACGTCGGCGTCAATCAGGTCATCGGTACCTGCATGAGCATCGGCATCATGGTGAGTATCAACCAGCGTCTGGATGCAGAGACTATCAATATTGTGGCTGACGAGTTCGGCTTTACGACGGAGTATGTATCGGCAGAGGTGCAGAATGCCATTACTGAAGAAGCCGACGACGAGAACGATCTCATTAGCCGTGCGCCGATTGTCACCGTCATGGGTCATGTAGACCACGGTAAGACCTCTCTGCTCGACCATATCCGCAACACCAACGTGATTGCAGGTGAGGCTGGTGGTATCACACAGCACATCGGCGCCTACAACGTGAAGCTGAAGGACGGTCGCCAGATAACGTTCCTGGATACCCCTGGTCATGAGGCTTTCACTGCCATGCGTGCCCGTGGTGCTCAGGTGACGGATATCGCCATCATCATTATCGCTGCTGACGACTCGGTCATGCCTACTACCAAGGAGGCTATTGCCCATGCACAGGCAGCCAACGTGCCGATGGTGTTTGCTATCAACAAGATTGATAAGCCAGGTGCCAATCCCGACAAAATCCGTGAGGATCTGGCTCAGATGAATCTTCTCGTCGAAGAGTGGGGTGGCAAATACCAGTGTCAGGAAATATCGGCCAAGAAAGGCCTTGGCGTCGATGAGTTGCTGGAGAAGGTTCTTCTCGAGGCAGAGATGCTTGACCTGAAGGCTAATCCCAATCGCAAGGCTACGGGTTCCATCATCGAATCCAGCCTCGACAAGGGACGTGGCTATGTCTCGACGGTGCTTGTGTCCAATGGTACGTTGAAGCAGGGCGATGTCGTCATTGCAGGTACTGCTTTCGGACGTATTAAGGCCATGTTTAATGAGCGTAACCAGCGCATTGAGCAGGCCCGTCCGGCAGAACCCGCTATCATCCTCGGTCTTAACGGAGCTCCCACTGCTGGCGATTCCTTCCACGTGATGGATACGGAGCAGGAGGCTCGTGATATAGCCAATAAGCGTACTCAGTTGCAGCGTGAGCAGTCGTTGCGTACGACGAAGACGCTTGGTCTTGACGAATTGTCACACCGCTTTGCACTGGGTGAGTTCCACGAACTGAACATCATCGTCAAGGGTGATACAGACGGCTCCATCGAGGCTCTCTCTGACTCGTTCATCAAGCTCTCGACAGAGAAAGTACAGGTTAACGTCATCTCGAAGGCTGTGGGTCAGATCTCCGAGAACGATGTCATGCTGGCATCGGCCTCAGAGGCTATCATCGTCGGCTTCCAGGTACGTCCCTCTGCCGATGCCCGTCGTTTGGCTGAGCGCGAAGGTGTAGAAATCAATACTTATTCGATTATCTACGATGCTATTGACGAGGTGAAGTCAACCATGCAGGGCATGCTCGACAAGGTGAAGAAGGAAGTCATCTCTGGTGAGATAGAGGTGAAACAGGTGTTCAAGATTTCGAAGGTGGGCACCGTTGCTGGCGGCCTGGTTACCGAGGGCAAGGTCCACAACAAGGACAAAGCCCGCGTCATCCGCGACGGTATCGTTATCCATACGGCTCCCATCGACGCCCTCAAGCGTTACAAGGACGATGCCAAGGAAGTGGCTACCGGACTGGAGTGTGGTATCTCACTCGTCAACTTCAACGACATCCAGGTGGGCGACATCATCGAGACGTTCACTGAGATAGAGGTGGAACAGAAACTGTGAAACATTGAACATTAATCATTGATCATTGAACATTGGCTGCGCCTTGTTCTTTGACTCAATGGTTAATGGTCAATAGTCAATGGTCAATGAAGAAGAAAAATGAATTCGTCCGTCAGGTGGCCGAACAAAAATACGAGTTTGGTTTCACCACGGACGTACATACGGAAATCATTGAGAAAGGGCTGAACGAGGACATCGTTCGGCTCATCTCAGCTAAAAAAGGGGAACCCGAGTGGATGCTCGAGTTCCGCTTAAAGGCGTTCCGTTACTGGAAAGAACAGACGGAACCTAAGTGGGGACATGTCCATGTGCCTCCCATTGATTATCAGGCCATCAGCTATTATGCCGACCCATTGGCTCAGAAACCAAAGGGAGATGGCAAGATTGACCCAGAGCTGGAGAAGACCTTCGACAAGTTGGGCATCCCTTTGGAGGAGCGGTTGGCCCTGAGTGGTAATACGGCTGTCGATGCTATTATGGACTCGGTAAGTGTGAAGACAACCTTCAAGGAGAAACTCCGTGAGAAGGGTGTCATCTTCTGCTCCATTGGTGATGCCATTAAGGAGCACCCCGACCTCGTGCGCCAGTATCTGGGTACTGTTGTGCCTTATCGTGATAATTTCTTTGCAGCCCTTAACTCGGCAGTGTTCAGCGATGGCTCGTTTGTCTACATTCCCAAGGGTGTACGTTGCCCAATGGAACTGAGTTCGTATTTCCGTATCAATGCCAGGAATACGGGTCAGTTTGAGCGTACCCTTATCATTGCCGACGATGATGCTTACGTCTCATATCTTGAGGGTTGTACGGCTCCGATGCGCGATGAGAACCAGCTGCACGCTGCTATTGTGGAGATTATCGTGATGAACCGTGCTGAGGTGAAGTACTCAACCGTACAGAACTGGTATCCTGGCGACGAGAACGGTCGTGGAGGTGTGCTGAATCTGGTGACGAAACGTGGTGATCTGCGTGGTGTCGACAGTAAGTTATCGTGGACACAGGTAGAGACAGGCTCGGCTATCACGTGGAAATACCCCTCCTGCATCCTGCGTGGTGATAATAGTGTTGCTGAGTTCTATTCAGTAGCTGTCACCAACAACTATCAGGAGGCTGACACAGGTACGAAGATGATTCACATTGGTAAGAACACCAAGTCGACCATTATCTCGAAGGGTATCTCTGCTGGCCATTCTCAGAACTCATATCGCGGATTGGTACGTGCTGCTGCTACAGCCGACAATGCGCGCAACTACTCCTCGTGCGATTCTCTGTTGTTGGGTTCCAATTGCGGCGCCCATACCTTCCCCTATATGGACGTGAAGAATGACACGGCAGTCTTTGAACACGAGGCCACGACGTCGAAGATTTCGGAGGATCAGCTTTTCTACTGCAGTCAGCGCGGTATACCGACAGAGCAGGCTGTAGGTCTCATCGTTAACGGCTATGCGAAGGAAGTGTTGCAGAAACTGCCGATGGAGTTTGCCGTTGAGGCTCAGAAGCTGCTCTCAGTGTCTCTTGAGGGTACGGTGGGCTAAATTGTCAAATAGTAAATTGTCAAATAAATAGATGTTAGAAGTCAAAAATCTACACGCCAAGATAGGCGAGAAAGAGATATTAAAAGGTATCAACCTGGTGATTCGTGACGGTGAGACTCATGCCATCATGGGACCCAACGGTTCAGGCAAGTCAACGCTGAGTGCTGTGCTGGTGGGCAACCCGCTCTATGAGGTGACTGAGGGCGAAGCATGGTTCAATGGCAAGAACCTACTGGAAATGAAACCTGAGGATCGCGCACATGAAGGCTTGTTCTTGTCATTTCAGTATCCAGTGGAGATTCCAGGCGTCAGTATGACCAACTTCATGAAAGCTGCCATCAATGAAAAGCGCAAGGCGCAGGGACTGGAGCCGATGAATGCTGCAGAGTTCCTGAAACTGATGCGCGAGAAGCGTAAGGTGGTGGAGCTTGACTCAAAGTTGGCTAACCGCTCGGTCAACGAGGGTTTCAGCGGAGGCGAGAAGAAGCGCAATGAGATTTTCCAGATGGCTATGCTGGAGCCAAAGTTGAGTATTCTTGACGAGACAGACTCAGGTCTTGATGTCGATGCCATGCGAATTGTGGCTGAGGGAGTGAACAAGCTGATGACACCAGAGACTTCATGTATCGTCATTACCCACTACGACCGTCTGCTGGAGATGATTCGTCCGCAGTTTGTCCATGTGCTTTACAAGGGACGCATCGTGAAGATCGGAGGTCCTGAGCTGGCTGTAGAGATTCAGGAGCATGGCTACGACTGGATTAAGGAAGAAATCGGTGAAGAGTAGTGCGCTACGCGCAAGTTAAGAATTAAGAATTAAGAGTTAAGAATGCGTAGCGAACAGCAATACATTGATTTATATAAGCAGGCACGCGGAATGATCTGCGAACACAGTAACGACGTGATGAACGCCGTGCGCGACGAGGCCTTCGAGCACTTCCAGACTCAGGGCTTCCCGTCGAAAAAGGTGGAGCGCTACAAGTACACTGACATGCAGAAGCTCTTTGAGCCCGACTACGGTCTGAACTTGCAGCGCCTGCCGATTCCCGTCAACCCTTACGAGGCTTTCCATTGCGACGTGCCCAACCTCTCGACAAGCCTCTATTTCGTGGTGAACGATATGTTTTATCACGATGATAAGCCCAAGGGCAGTCTGCCCAATGGTGTCATCATCGGTTCGTTGAAGGATTTTCCTGAGCAGGCTGCGCGCTATTATGCCAAGCAGGCAAAGACCTCTGACGATGGCATCACTGCTCTCAATACCATGCTAGCGCAGGACGGTCTCTTCGTCTATGTGCCAAAGAACGTGAAGGTCGACCGCGCCATTCAGGTTATCAATATCCTGCGTAGTGACGTTGATCTGATGGTGAATCGTCGCGTGCTGATTGTACTCGAAGAGGGAGCTGAAATAAAAATGCTCTTTTGTGATCATGCTGCTGACGATCGTCGCTTCCTGACGACACAGGTTATTGAGGCCTATGTCGGCGAGAATGCGTCGCTTGATCTCTACTGCATGGAGGAGACTCATCATAAGAATGTCCGCATTAGTAATGTCTATATTGATCAGCAGGCTAATAGTCGCGTGAATCATAATGTTATCACGCTGCATAATGGCACGACACGTAATAAGTTAGACCTTACTTTTTCAGGTGAGGGCGCTGAATGCCAGTGTTATGGCTGTGTTATTGCCGACAAACAGCAGCATGTTGACAATAACACGCTGCTAACTCATCGTGTTTCCCATTGCACATCGAGCGAACTCTATAAATATGTGCTTGATGATAAGGCCACTGGCGCATTTGCCGGCCGCGTACTTGTAGAGCAAGGGGCTCAGAAGACGATATCGCAGATGACAAACCAGAATCTGTCGGCCACAAAGGAGGCTCATATGTACACCCAGCCGATGTTGGAGATTTATGCTGATGATGTGAAGTGTGCTCACGGCTCGACTGTAGGTCAGCTCAACGATGCTGCCCTGTTCTATATGCGGCAGCGTGGCATTTCGGTGGAAGAGGCAAAGGTCTTGTTGCAGAATGCTTTCATCAATGAGGTCATTGACAAGATGCAGTTGGAGCCGCTACGCGACCGCCTGCACTATCTGGTGGAGAAGCGTTTCCGTGGTGAACTGAATAAATGTAAAGGCTGTAAACTCTGTCAATAGTGGCAGGGTTCACAGCCTGAAACGACTTAGACGAAGAATCAATCCAATTACTTCACGACAATCTTTTTGCCGTTTGTGATTGTAATACCTTTCTTCTGGCTGTTAAGTTTCTGTCCGTTGAGACCGTAGCTTCCTGTATCCTTCGTTGTCTTGATAGCAGTAATGGCTGTTACAGCGCCCATATCAGCGAAGTGCTGGATTTTTAATTCGCGTGCTGAGAAAGCCCGCTGATTCCAGACGAAACCGCATCGGGTGGGGAGGAAGTTTTTGTCTGCATCAGTCTTAATGAGTACGCTCTCTAAGGGTGTCACCGGCTGCTGGGCGGGAATACCGTAGCGACCCTTTTCCTTCACCAGCTCCCAACTGCTGCTGAATGTTACTTCATTGCCGTTATCATCGCCTAGGCGTACAGGCTTCAGAGACGTATCTGCATTCATGTAACCACCGGTTTTTATGCGCAGATATTGCTTCGTGGGCGAGTATACCAAGTAAGGAACACCAGCCTGTAGGCCATCAGCTGTACAATCGACAAAGCATAGGTTGAGGTCGCTATCCACTTGCTTGATGGCTACCATGCGCTCAAGTCTCAAGTCCTTGGCAGCGGCAGCCAGCTGTTCAGCCGTGAGTGATACAGGCAGGCATAGCGTGTTATAGCCGGCGAAAAGGTATCGGTTCAGTTGTACCGTCTGTTCGCTGTTCTGCAATTGTTCTACGTTCAGCTTAGTAGCATTGGCGTTGAGGGTTGTCACTTTTGTTTGTGCCCCAGCTGTGGTGCAAAGGGCCATAGCCATCATCGAAAGTATAAAATGTTTCATAAGCATAAGGTTTTTTGTTTGGTATTTCCGCGACAAAGATAGCAATTAATTATGAATATTGTTCCAGTTTCATCGTTTTTTTGTAACTTTGTACCCAAATATTAAATAAGACTATGGCAAAACACAACGAATTAGGCACATGGGGCGAGGAGATGGCGGCAGCTTATTTGCGGCAAAAAGGCTACGTCATCATCGAACGCGACTGGAAGTCTGGTCATCGCGACATCGACATTATTGCCATAGACGGCGATGTGGTGGTCTTCGTGGAGGTCAAGACGCGACGCGACCGCGTGTTCGGAGAACCGGAGGAAGCGATTGACTACATGAAGCTGCGCAGCCTGCGCGCCTCCATGAACCACTATGTGAAGTGCAAGAACGTCTACAACAGCGTCAGGCTCGACGTGGTGACCGTCGTTGGGACGCCCGAAGGCGGCATGCCGGAAATCAACCTTATCGAGGACTTTCCGATATACTAACAAAAAAGTGCCGTAAGTTGTTGTCTTACAGCACCTCTGCTTTTAAAGCCTTGTACCCAGAGCCGGGGTCGAACCGGCACGGGTTGCCCCACTGGTGTTTGAGACCAGCGCGTCTACCGATTCCGCCATCTGGGCCTCAAAAAGCGGTGCAAAGTTACTAAGATTTTTGGAACTGGCAAAGAAAACAGTAAAAAAACTGAAAAATACTTGCTTGTCTCAGTATTATTATGTAACTTCGTACCCGAAAAACATATGACTAACGCTAAACAAATGGAAAATAGCTCAAACAATTTCTGCGTCATCCTGGCTGGCGGAAAGGGCAAACGTCTGTGGCCGTCGAGCAGGGTGAGCATGCCAAAACAGTTTATGGACTTCTTCGGTACGGGGCGAACGCAGCTGCAGACGACCTACGACCGCTTTGTCAAAATAATACCAAAGAACAATATCTATGTTTGTACGTGTCAGGAGTATCTGCAACTGGCCAAGGAACAGCTGCCCGACCTGCCGCAGGACAATATATTGGTAGAGCCGGTCAATCGGAACACGGCTCCGAGCGTGGCGTGGGCGGGACGACGCATCAGGCGCGAGCATGGTCCCGAGGCAAACATCGTTGTTACACCGTCAGACCAGCTGGTGCTCAACGAGGAGGCATTCCAGAAAAATATACTAGAAGGGCTACAGTTTGTGGCTACTCACAACATCCTGCTTACGTTAGGCGTGATTCCCACCCGTCCTGAACCAGGCTATGGTTATATTCAGTTGGGCGAGCAGACGGAGCTGCCGGATGTTTTTAAGGTGCAGTCGTTTACCGAGAAACCAGAACGGGAGTTTGCCAATATCTTTATGGAGAGTGGCGAGTTCTACTGGAACACCGGTATCTATCTGGCTAACGTGCGCCATCTGCGAGAGGTATTCCTGAATCTCTTCCCTGAGTTATCACACCGTCTGGATCACATCCGTGACGACCAGTCGCTGGAGGAGGAGCTGGACTTTGTGAAGACGTACTATCCGTCCTATCCCAACATTTCGCTGGACTATGGTATCCTGGAACGTTCGGAAAACGTGTATGTGATGATGTGCGACTTCGGATGGGCTGACCTCGGTACGTGGCACAGCATCTATGAGTGTATGCAGAAAGGACAGGAGGACAATGTCATCATCGACTCGGAGGTGCTGCTTGACCAGTGCTGCAACAATATCATCAAGCTGACGAAGGGCAAACTGGGGGTCATCAGCGGACTGGACGGCTATATCGTGGCTGACCAGGACAATGTGCTGATGATTTGCAAGAAAGGCGACTCGTCGGCTCTAGTCAAGAAATATGCCAACGAGGTCGGCATCAAATACGGTGAAGACTTTATCTAAAGAAGAGAAGCAGTGGCCCTGGGGCTACTGCTTCTTAAATTCTGTGTAAATCTTTGAGGCTATCTCCTTGAACTCATCCTCTGAGAGTGTCAGCTTTTCGCGACGGAAGTCGACATCGGCCTCGCTGTTCATGGGGATGAGATGGATGTGTGCGTGAGGTACCTCCAATCCGAGCACCACCTGAGCTACTTTGCGGCAAGGGAAGGCACTCTTGATGGCTTTGGCTACCTTCTTGGCAAAGACCTGAAAAGCGGCTATCTCTTCGTCTTCCATGTCAAAGATATAGTCTACTTCGCGGCGCGGGATGACTAACGTGTGGCCCTTGCCCACAGGGTTAATGTCGAGGAAGGCATAGAATTGTTCGTCCTCGGCACATTTGTAGCTGGGTATTTCGCCAGCGGCGATTCTTGAAAAGATGTCCATCTTGGTTATTTGCTATTTGATAATTTACTTTTTACTATTGGTTTAGCCGACGGTAATTTTATCGATGCGCAGTTTTACCGTACCACGGGGAATCTTGATTTCTACCTCCTCGCCGACCTTGTGGTTCAGCAGACCCTGAGCAATAGGCGTGGTGATAGAGATTTTTCCCTCACGCAGGTTGGCCTCGCTCTCGCTGACGATGGTATATTTCATTTTGGCCTTATTGGCCAAATTGGTCATTTCCACCTTCGACAGAATCTGCACCGAATCGCTGCTCAGACGCGAGGTGTCAACGATTTTTGCTTCCGATATGGCCAGCTTGAGCTGATTGATTTTTGCCTCGAGATGACCCTGTGCCTCTTTGGCGGCGTCGTACTCGCTGTTCTCACTGAGGTCGCCCTTATCGCGTGCTTCTGCGATGGCGGCCGATGCCTTCGGACGTTCTACGCCCTCCAGATACTGTAGTTCGGCTATCAGTTTGTCGTAGCCTTCTTGTGACATGTATGCCATGATATTTCCTTTTTTAATTTTTTTGTTTTGTCCTTATTGAAATTCGAGAGACTAAAAAAGAAGAATCCCGACTTTACATTCGTCGGAATCCTCATATCTTAGCCTTTTTGTTTTTCAGGGGCAAAGGTAAGCTATTTTTTCGAACAATGCAAATTTCGGCGCGAAAAAATGTTGCCGTTACTCATTTTTTCTACTGATTTTGACAACTATAGATAGCAAAAACCTTGATTTAGGTCAAGAAAGTGTACATAAAACACTTTTTCTTATGCCAAATACTTGCATATTCCAAAAAAGTGCGTAACTTTGCAACGTGTTTTTCATAGTATTAGATTTAAGGTTAACAAAGGTTGGATCTCAGCGGAGATCCTTTTTTTGTGTCCTTAGGTCAGCTTCACCTTATTATATATAGTCAGGAGCGCGTAGTAGAAGACAACGCCGGAGACAAGTCCGCCAAAGACGTCGATGACGTAGTGGGCTTGAATATAGAACGTTGCCAGGCACATCAGCACGAACAGCGGCAGTACGACAAAGAACAGACGACGTGAGCCTGACGACCAGGCTAGCAGTAGCAGGACGGTGGTGATGCCAACGTGACTACTGGGGAACGCCGCCGTGGGGCGCTCGCCGGCTTCATGGGCCTTGATGACCAGATCGTAGAAGAATCCGTCCTTCCAGCCAGGCAAGGTCACCATCTCCTGATGGTTGGCAAAGTAATAGCCTAAGTCGGGGAAAATGCCTGCGGCGATGTTGTCGGTACCTGCTGCTACATAGTAGTACTGCGGTCCGGCAACGGGCAAGAAGATAAAGATGACGTAGTAGATGAAGAAGGATGTGAGGATGATGAACGCCGTACGGTTGAAGTGATCGTAGCGGCAGAAAAAGTAGAATAGCATCACCAGCACGATAAGAGGGTAGTAGCTGGAGTAGCCCAGATGCATCAGCTCGCTCCACACGGGGTGACTCCACTCTTGAGCAAAGGTCAGTGCCGGTTGACAGCCGAAGAGCGCCTGCTCGTAGCCAGCAAAGAGGTGGTCGAGGTTGGCGAACATACGGTTGAACTCGTAGGTATCGGGGTACCACCAGCTCAGGAGTGCCAGCTGGACACCGATGCGTGCAAGGTGGGTTAGGCGACAGGGCAGCATACGGTAGACGCCCCACAAGGCCAGGGTGATGGCAACGGCCTGCACACGTCCAACAAACATCGACACGGGGTTGTGGACCTTGGTAAAGGTGAACAGCATCAGGAGGAGCGTCAGTAGCGTATAGCCCAGAACTACCCACTCTACTGCCAGCAGTCCCTTGACGGGTTTGGCCTTTAGTTCAAAGAGATATCTTATTGCTTTCACGTCTTTGCAGATTATAACCACTTGTTCTCCAGATACCAGCTGATGGCGCGGTGGACGCCTTCCTTCAGTTGCACTCTCGGATTATAGCCCAGTTCGCGGCGGGCAGGCTCAATGTCGCAACGCCAGTTGCGCTGGCGCAGGATGTTGAACTTGTCATTGTTCAATGCCGTCACCTTGCCAGTCATACGGCCGATATACTCACCAAAGAACGTTACCACACGGAGCACCCAGACGGGAGCCGTGATGCGTATCCACCAGGGACGTCCCAACTCCTCATGAATGAGGTCGCTGAACGTCGTCGACTGGTACACCTCGCCGTCGGAGAGGAAGTACTTACAGCCAGCCTGCCCTTTCTCTAAGGCCAGAAAGACAGCCTGGACAACGTCGCTGACATAGACGAAGGTGATGTCCTGGCGCTTGAAGCCCACGGCAAAGTCCGTATGCTGTTTGATGCTCTGCGCCATGAGGAAGTAGTCTTTCTCGCGCGGTCCATAGACGCCCGTGGGACGGAGAATGACCCATGGAAGTGTAGAGTGTAGCGTTTCAAGGAACTGCTCGGCTGCTAGTTTGCTCCGTCCGTACTCTGTGTTGGGTTGAGGCGTATCCGTCTCACGTATCTCCTCATAGGGTTGCTTTTCGCGGATAGCGCCGAAGACGCTGAGGGAGCTGATGAAGACGAAGCGTTTCAGTGGCATCTGCAGTTCCAGCAATGCTTCAGCGAGATTCTTCGTTCCTTTGGTGTTAATACGGTAGAAGTCACGCTTGTCCGTGCACTTTGTCACACCGGCAGCATGTACCACGTAATCGAACTGGTGTGGGCGCAGCTGTTCAATCAGTTGCTCCTTGGATGAGAGGTTCAGTTCTATGAAGTGTGTACGTTCATCCTGCAGGTATGCCTTGGAACTGCTCTTGCGTACGGCTGCCCATGTCTCAAACCCCTGCTTCAGGGCTTCTTCCACGATGAATGAGCCAATGAATCCGCTCGCTCCGGTGATAAGTATTTTCATATTTTTATACGATTATGCGTGCAAAGTTACACATTTTTTCGTAACTTTGCCAATAAATTGGCGAAGTTACTCCGTCTCGGCATAAAAAAACAAATAATTTGTTTTGTTCTTCCCTCGACTTTTCGTAACTTTGGCTATTGCCAAACTTACTCTGCACTCGGAAAAGGTCAAATAAATTTGGCTTTTCTCTCGTTTTTTCGTAACTTTGCGCTCAAATTTCTAAAATAAGAGAATCAAATGTTTGACATTCCAACGATACGCGACCAATTTCCTATTTTAAGTCGCGAGGTCTACGGCAAGCCACTGGTCTATCTTGACAATGCGGCGACAACCCAGAAACCGCTCTGCGTGCTTGATGCCATGCGTGAAGAGTATCTTAACGTCAATGCCAATGTTCATCGTGGCGTGCATTATCTCTCGCAGCAGGCCACAGATCTGCATGAGGCAGCCCGTGAGAAAGTGCGTAGCTTTGTCAATGCTCAGAAGACAGAGGAGATTGTCTTTACACGTGGCACAACCGAGGCTATCAATCTCGTTGCCAGCTCGTTCTGTGAGAGTCAGATGCGGGAGGGCGACGAGGTGCTGGTCACTGAGATGGAGCACCACTCAAACATTGTTCCGTGGCAATTACAAGCACAAAAGCGAGGTATTGTAGTCAGGCATCTGCCGATGACCGATGACGGACGTTTAGTAAGTTGCGATGACATCGCAACATACATGACGGAGCGGACGAAACTGGTAAGTGTGGCGCATGTCAGCAATGTGCTGGGCACCATCAACCCTGTCAGTGATATCATCCGTTTGGCTCATGAGCGGGGCATCCCTGTGTTGGTGGATGCTGCGCAGAGTGCACCACACATGAAGATTGATGTGCAGACAATGGACTGCGACTTTTTGGCCTTTAGCGGCCATAAGATGTATGGTCCTACGGGAGTTGGTGTGCTTTACGGTAAGGAGGATTGGCTTGACCGACTGCCACCTTATCAAGGCGGTGGCGAGATGATAGACAAGGTGACGTGGGAAAAGACTACGTTTGAGCGCCTGCCGTTCAAGTTTGAGGCAGGAACCCCAGACTATGTAGCCACTCACGGTTTGGCAACGGCCATCGACTATATGGAGCGTATTGGCCTCGACGAAATCGAGGCTCATGAGAATGACCTGACGCAGTATGCCTTGAAACAATTGAAGACCATCGACGGACTGACCGTCTATGGACCTCAGGAGGGACGTGATGCTGTGGTAAGCTTCAACATCGGTACCATCCATCATCTGGACATCGGCACTCTGCTCGATCGTCTGGGCATTGCCGTTCGTACCGGCCATCACTGTGCGCAGCCGCTGATGGTCCGTCTGGGCATCAGTGGAACGGTGCGCGCCTCGTTCGCCCTCTACAACACCCGAGAGGAGGTTGATGCATTGGTTGCTGGATTGCGTCGTGTCAGTAAGATGTTTATGTGAAACGTTGTTATTAAATTTGGTGGTTTCCCCACTTATTCGTAACTTTGTACCCGAATAAATTGAACATAGTATGAAGATAGCTTTAATTGGCTACGGCAAGATGGGTAAGATGATTGAGCAGATTGCCCGTGATCGTGGTCACGACATCGTGAGTATCATTGATATTGATAACCAGCAGGACTTTGACTCCCCAGCTTTTGCTTCGGCCGATGTGGCCATAGAGTTTACGGCACCGCAGGCTGCCTACGGCAACTATCTGAAGGCGTGGGCCAAGGGCGTGAAGGTTGTCAGCGGTTCTACCGGTTGGATGAAAGACCATGGCGACGAGGTTCGGCAGGCATGTGCCAACGGCAAGACCCTCTTTTGGGCTTCGAACTTCTCTATTGGCGTGGCTATCTTTTCGGCAGTCAACCGTTACTTGGCAAAAATAATGAATCAGTTCCCGCAATATGACGTGGAGATGGAGGAGACACACCATGTGCACAAGCTCGATCACCCCAGTGGAACGGCTATTACACTGGCTGAGGAGATTGTTGAGAACATTGATCGTAAGGAGGCATGGAAGGAGGATACGACGGATAAGAAATTCCTACGTATCGACCACATCCGTCGCGGTGAGGTGCCAGGTATTCATACCATCCGCTATGACTCAGATGCCGACCTCATCACCATCAGCCATGATGCACACTCAAGAAAGGGTTTTGCTCTTGGTGCTGTTTTGGCAGCTGAGTACACAAAAGACCACGAGGGACTGTTGACCATTAGCGATATGTTTAACTTCTAAATCTGAACAAGAAAAGTTAAAAACACTTTCTTTTGCAACGTCTCTTTGCCTTGTTGCGTCTAACCTATTGTAAACGAATTGAAAGAAAGCAATGGAAAATAGAAAAAAGAAGAAGTTGAACATGAAGAAGCAGTGGGCGAAGTTCCTAATTGTACTGATACTTTACCTCTTGTTCCTCTACTGGGTAGGCTCATGGTGGGGGCTGCTCGTCATACCGTTTATTTATGACGTCTATATTACAAAAAAAATCAATTGGCAGTGGTGGAAAGAGAAGGAAGGTCCGGTGCGCTGGGTCATGTCGTGGGTTGATGCCCTTGTCTTTGCCCTCGTTGCCGTCTACTTCATCAACCTGTTCTTCTTCCAGAATTACGTGATTCCATCGAGCTCTTTGGAGAAATCGCTGCTGACAGGTGACTACCTGTTCGTATCGAAGGTGAGCTATGGTCCCCGTATTCCCGAGACCCCGCTGACGATGCCGTTGACGCAGCATACGCTGCCTGTCTTCGAGTGCAAGAGCTACATTGAGTGGCCTCATTGGGATTACCGCCGTGTAAAGGGTCTCGGCAAGGTGGAACTGAATGATATCGTTGTCTTTAACTATCCTGCTGGCGATACCATCTGTATGAACCTGCCATATCAGACAGAGTACTACCACTTATGTTATATGCTGGGTTACCAGATGTTCCCACAACGGCCAGATCTGGACAGCCTTTCGGCCGATCAGCGCTATCACTTCTTCCAGACGCTATACAATGCTGGTCGCCAACAGATACTTGATCACTTCGGCGATTTCGGTGGTGTCGGTACACGACCGACAGACCGTCGCGAAAACTATGTCAAACGCTGCGTTGGATTGCCTGGCCAGACCTTGCAGATTAAAGACCACGTTGTCTATCTTGACGGAAAGGCAAACAAAGAGCCCGATAATGTGCAATATAGTTATAAGGTAAAGTTGAAACGGCACTTTACCGATGAAGAGATGCAACAATGGGGTATTACCATGGAGGAGTTACGTGACTTAAACAACTATGGTTTTATGCCCATGACCAATCAGACGGTGACCGACCTGAAGAAACGCACCGACATTGTTGAGAGTATAGAACCGAATATTGACGCCAGCGAATGGGATATCTACCCACAGAATGGCAATCTGCACTGGACGCGCGACAACTATGGTCCCATCTGGATTCCTGCCAAGGGTAAGAGTATTGACCTGACTCTTGATAACCTGCCAATCTATGAGCGCTGCATCCGTGCCTATGAGGGCAATGAGTTGGAGGTACGCGATGGCAAAATCATCATTAACGGAAAAGAATCCAAGAGCTATACATTCAAACTGGACTATTACTGGATGATGGGCGACAACCGTCATAACTCGGCAGACTCCCGCTACTGGGGCTTCGTGCCCGAGGATCATATTGTCGGCAAACCCATCTTCATCTGGTGGTCGAGCGATCCTGATCGTGGCGGACTGAGTGGCATACGATGGAGCCGTCTGTTCCGTTTCGTTGACAATATCAAGTAGAGATGTACCGTCTGCCGCTGTGCTACGGTGGCATACAGAACCTATGCGTGGGACACTAAAATTCCTGTTGGCGCTATCCGTTTCATTACTTGTGATGCTGGTTTTCAGAGCGCTGTTTTTTACCATCTATGCCATTGGCGGACCGGGGTTGGAACCGGTATTCAGAGCTGGCGACAGAGTGATGGTGAACCGCTGGTCGTATGGCTTGCGAACAGGTGGCGAGGGTCTTTTTAATTATGGGCGACTGTGTCGTCAATCGCCGGCTGTGGGCGATTATGTGGCGTTTGAGGATTCTCTCGGCGAGGTGATGATAGGACGGTGTACCGCCCTGCCTGGTGATACTGTCCAAATGAAGGGTAAAGGCCGTGTCGTTTTGGCCAGCAAGGCGCAGTGTGCCACCTACGATTGTTACTTTGTCGACCGCGGGGGTATGGTGGCTGAGAACCGTATTATCGGCCGTGTCGTCATGGTGCTCTATCACCATCAGAGCGACAGTCCATTTTGGCGTGGATATAGTAAGGGACGTTTTCTGACAGGCCAATGAACGTACTGCTCTCTACAACGTATTTTGGTCCCATACAGTGGTATCAGAAACTGTATCGGGCTCATGCTGTTACGATAGACACCAACGAATTCTTTCTGAAGCAGACCTACCGTAATCGCTGCTATATTGCGGTGGCCAACGGTGTACAGGCGCTTTCTGTACCGATAGAACGCGCCAAGCTGACACGCGATGTGCGCATTAGCGACCATGGCGACTGGCGGCGCGTTCACTGGAACGCTATACAATCAGCCTATGGAGAGTCTCCCTTCTTCGAGTACTACCAAGACGACTTGCGCCCTTTTTTTGAGCGTCGCTGGGAGTTCCTTGTTGATTTCAATGAGGCTATCCGCCAGACTGTCTGCGAGCTAATCGATATCCATCCGCTCTTCTCCTCAGTCAAGCCACAGGAGGATTTTCGTACCGCCATCAATCCCAAGCATCCTGCCGAGGACCCTGACTTTCTTCCGCGTCCTTACTATCAGGTCTATGCAGAGCGTTACGGCTTCCAGCCCAACCTCTCTGTGCTTGACTTGTTGCTGAACATGGGACCTGAGAGCATTTTTTATCTGTGACATTTGGCGGTTTGCCAGCATATTCGTATCTTTGCACACCAAAAAGATAAAACCAACAAATATGAATAAGATAGTAAAAGCATCTTTGGCAGCATTAGTCATTCTTGCCATGACAGCCTGCCAGCAAAATAAGTTCCAAGTCAAGGGACAGATTGCCAACGCTCAGGACTCCGTACTTTATTTCGAAAACGTCGGACTGACAGGCATAGAAGTTCTCGACTCAACTAAACTTGGTGCTGACGGTAGCTTTGCCTTCAGCCATGAGGCCCCCGAGGCTCCAGAGTTCTACCGTCTGCGTATTCATGACCAAATTATCAACATCGCCATTGACTCGACAGAGACAGTCTCCGTGAAGGCGCAGGCACCAGCCATCGCCACCCAGTACAATGTGGAAGGCTCAGAAAACTGCCAGAAGATCAGGGAACTGGCTTTGAAACAGATAGTCCTTCAGGAACAGGCCTTCGCCCTGGAACGTAACACGCTGCTTGACCGTGCTCAGGTGAGAGACTCCATCATGCGGTTACTCAATGCCTATAAGGAAGATGTCAAGCTGAACTACATCTTTAAGGAGCCAAACAAGTCGTATGCTTATTTCGCCCTCTTCCAGACGTTAGGTCCCTGGCTCATCTTTGACCCGAAGTCAAATCGCGACGACGTGAAGGTCTTTGCTGCTGTGGCCACCAGTTGGGACACCTACTATCCTGGTGCCTTGCGCGGTGAGAATCTCCATAATATTGCTATTGAAGGCATGAAGAATGTGCGTATTGTGGACAATGCCAATCAGCAGACTGTGGAGGAGAATAAGGTTGTTGAGGCTGGTATTATTGATATCGAATTGATGGACAATAAAGGAGCCATGCGCCAGTTGAGCAGCCTGAAGGGACAGGTGGTGCTACTCGATTTCCACGTCTTTGCTATGGAAGACTCTCCCAAGCGTATCCTGATGTTCCGTGAGCTATATAATAAGTTCCATGCGCAGGGACTGGAGATTTTCCAGGTGTCGTTTGACAGCGATGAGCATTTCTGGAAGCAGCAAACGGCAGCTCTGCCGTGGATTAGTGTTCGCGATGCTGACGCTCTGCAGTCACAGCGGCTCATCTATTATAACATTCAGGCATTACCCGAATTCTTCCTTGTCGACCGCCAGAATAACCTTGTAAAACGGTCGGAACAGATGAAGGATGTCGAGGCAGAAATAAAGGCGCTGTTGTAACACAGCGCTTTTATTTCTTTAACGGCCATAGGCATCGAGTTTCTTCAAATAGAAATCGCGGAAGTCTTTCCATCGGTAGTAGGGAGCCAGTTCGTCTGGTAGTGGCAGCGTGGCCTCTTCCTCATTGAGTAGCACCTTGAAGAGCACGTCTTTGTCATTTTTGTCCTTGCGGTAGAAAATAAACTGCAGGTTAGCGCCCATGGGGAATATCTTGCAGGCCCACCAGCCACGAGGTTCTACCTCGTTGAGGTCCATGGTCTGGAAATCATAACCGTTGAGGTTGAGCAGACAGACCAGTGGTAACAACACCGTCTCATGGCCAAAGCGTAGGGTAGCACCAGGGTGTTCTATCTGCAGACAACTGTCTGTATCGGCAATGATGCGGCGCAACAGATAGCGCTGGGTGTAGGGCTGGCATCCGCCATTGAGCAGTGATGGTCCGTATGAGATATACCACCATACATTCTCCATCTGCCAGAAGTGATGTATCTCCTCGTTAGTGAATAGTGCCACCAGCGGATCGCCCTGTCCCTTGGTGTTCTGTTGCATGAGTCCCGTCTTTAGCAGATAGTAGGGTAGCCAGTAGTCGCTAACGTGTTCGTTGACATAGGCCGTGTCATTAAACAGCAAATTGATGACGCGTAGATTGTGTTTGATAGGCTCGCAATAGGCATCGAACGCTTGCTGGGCTGCCTGAGTCATCATGGAGTCTCGCAGTTGCTTGTCCTGGTGGTTCATGTAGAACATGTCGCGATCCGACGCATCCATCATGATTTCCAGCTGTGGGTTCAAGGCTGCCATCTGTGTCAGCGCGGCTGCCATGGAGACAATACAGCGATTGACAACGGTGCTATGGGCGTCAATAGAGACGGTGCCTTCGAAAACTTCCGGGAAGCGTTCCATCATACGACGTGCAATGTCGCGGAGTTGCAGCTGCCCCAAAGGCGACAGTGTTCCCCAATAGCCCTCGGCATCTTCAATGATGGCTGCCATTCGCTGTAGCATCTCCTTGCCTAATGGTGTCAGTTTTCCCAAAGAGTCGCCTTTGTGTAAATAGTTGTAAGGGATGTCATAGGCTTTGCGCTTGTTCAGGTAGCGTGATCCGTGGCGGCCATAGTGGCTGATATAGAACGGCCGCTTTCCTGCAGGTGCCGGCGTCAGTTTCCTGACCGGTTCGGGGTAGGCATAATAGTTGCTGGCAGCAATGCGTGGATTCTCCTTGATGGTATGGTAGGCGTGTTGAGCATAGCTTGTTGCAAAAACGACCAGTGATACCAGTAGGCAGTTGATTCTTATCTTCATATCAACAATAATTATTGTTAAATTAGAAGTTTTGGAGCCATGCTTTGAGCTCCATCATCATTTCGGCATGGAATGGGAACGAAGAGCGTAATCCCCAGCCGTGCCCTCCTGAGGGGTAGACGTGCAGCACGGCTGGCACGTCGTGGCGGTAGCATTCCTGATAGAAGCTGACGCCGTTCATCGGCAGCACTCCGGAATCATCATCGCTCAGGGCGATAAAGGTACGGGGTGTGGCTCGTGTCACCTGCTGGTCGTTGCTGTATTGTTGCTCCAGTTTCTTCAGCTCACGTTTGGAGTGGCCTTTGCCAAACAGGTTGTCGTGCGAGCCGCGGTGTGTAAAACTGGGATCCATCGTGATGACGGGGTAGAAGAGAATCATAAAGTCGGGCTTTGTCTCTCCTTTGGCGTGCGTAGCGATGGTTGAGGCGAGATGGCCGCCAGCCGAGAACCCCATGATACCTACTTGTTCGGTATCGATGTGCCACTGCTTGGCGTTGTGGCGTACCATGCGTATGGCCTCTTCGGCATCGCTGATGGGCACTCTGTAGTTGCCGCGTGGCATCCTGTATTTCAGGACAATGAGGGCTATGCCTTGCTGGTTGAAGAATGGTGCCCAGTCAGTGCCTTCGTGCTGCATGGCCAGGTGTCCGTATCCGCCACCAGGACATACGATGATGGCTCTTCCCGTCGCCCTTTTGGCATCGGGCAGGAACACGGAAACCTGTGCTGTGTCTGTCGGGTCACCGTTGTTGTTTGGTGCACCGTCCGTCCACAGGTTGTAAGTCTTGCCTTGCTGTGCCTCTGCTATTACCGTTACCATGATTAGACCTCCTATAAGCAGGAGTTTTGTGATTGTTCTCATTTTTTTGATGCTATTTGTGTGCAAAGATAAAAAAAATTATGTAATTTTGCAAGCAGAACCTAAAACTATCTGTATGAAAAGACAATTATTCGTATTGCTGCTGACGTTGTTCGCTGGCAGTTCTTTTGCAAAAGTAAGATTGCCACATATCATTTGCGACAATATGGTTCTCCAGCAGCAGAGCGAGGCCCGCCTGTGGGGCTGGGCCAAGCCGAAGGCCACGGTGAAAGTCAGTACGTCGTGGAACCAGATGGCAGAGACCAAGGCCGGTAAGGATGGTCGCTGGCTACTGAAGGTACAGACGCCTGCTGCGTCGTATGCACCGCAGACCATCAGTTTCGACGATGGCGACGGACAGGTGACCGTCAGCAATGTGGTAATGGGCGAGGTGTGGGTCTGTGCCGGACAGTCCAATATGGAGATGCCCGTCCGTGGCTTCGGCAACTGTCCTGTCGACAACTTCCCGCAGGTGGTGCTTGATGCCGCCCAGTCGCGTGGTGTGCGCAGTGTGAAGATTCCCAGTACGATGTCAATGACTCCACAGGAGGACGCTCAGTGCGCGTGGCGCCAGTGCTCGCCGAAGACCGTCGCCGACTTCTCAGCAACGGGTTATTTCTTTGCCCGTCTGGTCAGTCGTACGCTCGATATCCCCGTAGGCATTATCGAAGCCAACAAAGGCGGAAGTCGTGTTGAGAGCTGGTTGACGAAGGAGAATTTGGAGAAGTACACCGATGAGCCGACAGACACGATGGGTATAGTCAACTTCAAACCCCAGTGGGACTACCATCGCGCCTTGGTCTGGGGTAATGGCACCTTCAATCCCATTCTGAACTATACGGTGAAAGGCATTATCTTCTATCAGGGCTGCTCTAACGTCGGTGATCCTGGCAATCAGTATTCCGAGCGCCTGAAACTGCTCGTTGAACAGTGGCGACAGCAGTTTGCTCAGGGCGACATACCTTTCTACTTCGTGCAGATAGCTCCTTACGACAGCGGCGACAAACAGGGCGACTGGAATGCCCGTTTGCAGGAGCAGCAGTTCCGTGCCGCACAGATTATTCCCAACAGTGCCTTGGTGTGTACCAACGATGCCGTCTATCCCTACGAAGGGACACAGATACACCCTGCGCAGAAACAGAAGGTGGGCGAGCGACTGGCCTTCCTGGCCTTGAACAAGACCTACGGCCATGACGAGTTGTGGTGCCAGAGCCCTTCGTTCAAGGATATGGACATTAAGGGCGACACTGTGCGCATCCACCTAAAGGACGATTATGGTGCTTTTGCACCCTTTGAGGATATCCGAGGCTTTGAGGTTGCCGGCGCCGACCGCGTGTTCCACCCGGCACAGGCCAGCCATTACTGGCGTCCTGGCGGCGGCTATTGGGATGAGGGTATTGCGATTGTCTGTCCTGATGTGTCCCAGCCCGTGGCCGTGCGCTACTGTTTCCGCAACTGGCAGCTTGGCAATGTCAAGAACGGCGCCGGTCTGCCCCTATTCCCTTTCCGTACTGACAATTGGTAAGCCATGAGCCATCCTTTGGAAGTATTCAGCTATTGTCCGCGGTGTGGCAGCTCCCAGTGGGCTGTCAACAACGTCAAAAGCAAGCATTGTGCAGCCTGCGGCTTCACTTATTATGCCAACCCCTCGTCGGCCACCGCAGCATTCATCCTGCGCCGTGGTGCCGACGGGCAGCGTGAGCTACTTATCGTGCGCCGGGCTAAAGAGCCGGCCAAAGGAACGCTTGACCTGCCTGGCGGGTTTGTTGATATGGATGAAACCGCCGAGGAGGGAATGTTGCGCGAAATCCGCGAAGAGACAGGCCTCACCATGACGGCGTGTCGCTATTTGTTCTCCCTGCCTAATCTCTATACCTACTCAGGCATGGATATCCATACCCTTGACATGTTCTACCTCTGTGAACCTGAGGAGGGGGCACAGCCACAGGCTGCCGACGACGCCGAGGCTTGTCGGTGGGTGAATCTTCAGGATTTGCGTCCTGAGGACTTCGGTCTGCGGAGCATTCGCAACGCCGTTCGTCGCTTCATCGAAAATTGTTAAAATCTTAAAAAATCAAAAAACTTTCTTATATAATAAGGTATATGGGAAAGTTTTATGTACTTTTGCGCCCCAAAAGAAAACAATAAGCGACAAAAGTATGCAAAAGAATCTGGTTATCGTAGAGTCTCCGGCCAAGGCCAAGACCATAGAGAAGTTCTTAGGCAAGGACTTTAAGGTATTGTCAAGTTATGGCCATATCCGCGACCTGAAGAAGAAGGAACTGAGTATTGATGAAGGCTCGCTCGAACCCGAATATGAGATTCCCGAGGAGAAGAAGAAACTGGTCAGTGAACTGAAGAAACAAGCCAAGGACGCCGAGAAGGTGTGGCTGGCATCCGATGAAGACCGCGAGGGAGAAGCTATCTCGTGGCATCTTTGCGAGGTGTTGGGACTCGACGAGAAGAACACCAACCGCATTGTGTTCCATGAAATAACCAAGCCCGCCATCCTGGCAGCCATCGAAAGTCCCCGTCATATCGACATGAATCTGGTGAACGCCCAGCAGGCCCGTCGTGTGCTGGACCGTCTGGTAGGCTTTAAGGTGTCGCCCGTCCTGTGGCGCAAGGTGAAGCCCGCCCTGTCGGCAGGCCGTGTGCAGAGCGTTGCCGTCCGACTGATTGTCGAGCGCGAGCGCGAGATCCAGGCTTTCAAGAGCGAGCCTTACTATAGTGTCAGTGCCATCTTCGGTGTGACCAATGCCGATGGTTCTCAGAGCGAGGTGAAGGCGTTGCTTAACAACCATCTGAAGACTCACGATGAGGTCGTAGCCTTCCTCGAGGCTTGCAAGGATGCTACGTTCACCATCGAAGACGTGCAGAAGAAGCCTATGCGGCGCACGCCCGCACCTCCTTTCACCACGTCGACGCTGCAGCAGGAGGCCGCCCGTAAGCTCGGCTTCACCGTCAGCCAGACCATGATGGTGGCCCAGCGCCTGTATGAGAGTGGTCGCATCACTTATATGCGTACCGACTCGGTCAACCTGTCGCAGCTCTGTCTGGGTGCCACCAAGGGTGAAATCACGACACTCTACGGCGAGAACTATTCCAAGCCTCGTCAGTATCATACCAGTTCCAAGGGCGCTCAGGAGGCTCACGAGGCCATCCGTCCCACCTATATGGATCAGACAACGGTTGACGGCACGGTACAGGAGAAACGTCTCTACGACCTTATCTGGAAGCGTACCGTCGCCTCTCAGATGGCTGACGCCGAACTGGAGAAGACGACCGTGGAGATTAAGATAGGCGGTGAGTCCATATCCGAAAACAATAATCAGTTCATTGCCACTGGCGAGGTCGTCAAGTTCGACGGCTTCCTGAAGGTTTATCGTGAGTCAACCGACGACGATGAGCAGGAGAGTGAGCTGGGTCACATGTTGCCACCGCTGAAGAAGGGTCAGGAACTGACACGTCGCGAGATACAGGCTACCGAGCGTTTCAGTCAGGGTCCGCAGCGCTTTACCGAAGCATCGCTGGTCCGCAAGCTTGAGGAGCTGGGTATCGGCCGTCCGTCTACCTATGCGCCCACTATCTCCACCATCCAGCAGCGTGAGTACGTGCAGAAAGGCGACAAGAAAGGTGAGGAGCGCCAGTACACCATCGACACCCTGAAAGGAAAGCTCATCACGCAGAAGGTGCGCAAGGAGACGACCGGCTCAGAGAAGGGCAAGTTGCTGCCCACCGACGTAGGCGTGGTCGTCAATGATTTCCTGATGGAGAATTTCACGGATATTATGGACTACAACTTCACCGCTAAGGTGGAGCAGGACTTCGATAAGATAGCTGAGGGTGGCGAGACATGGACGAAGATGCTTCACACCTTCGACAAGACATTTGAGCCGACTGTCGACAAGGCCATGAACAGCCGCCACCAGCATAAGGCTGGCGAGCGCCAGATCGGTATCGATCCCAAGAGCGGCAAGCCTGTCTTCGTCAAGATTGGCCGCTTCGGTCCTGTTGTCCAGATTGGTTCTGCCGAAGACAAGGAAAAGCCCCGCTTTGCGCAGTTACCCAAGGACTTCAGCATTGAGAGCATCACGCTCGACGAGGCGCTGGAGCTTTTCAAACTGCCACGCGAGATAGGCGACTACGAAGGAAAGAGTGTCACCATCGGTGCCGGTCGTTTCGGTCCCTATGTGCTCCACGACGGCAAGTACACCTCGCTGCCCAAGGGTGCCGACCCCATGGCCTTCACGCTTGAGGAGGCGATAGCCCTCATTGAGGAGAAGCGTCAGCAGGAGGTGAAACGCCACCTGAAGGTCTTTGCTGAGGACGAGAAGCTGCAGGTACTCAACGGTCGCTACGGCCCCTATCTGGTCTACGACGGCAAGAACTACCGCCTGCCAAAGACAATGCACCAGCGTGCCGAGAAACTGGGCTACGAGGAGTGCATGGAGATTATCAGGAAGAGCGAGAAATAACCATTCTCATTTCTCATTTAATAAGTGATGCGCAGAATAGTATTGATTGGCTATATGGGCTCAGGCAAGACTACCGTCGGCCGGGCTCTGGCAAAGGATCTTGACATGCCTTTCTACGACCTCGACTGGTATATCGAGAGTCGTATGCGTAAGAAGGTGTCCCAGATTTTTGCCGAGCGCGGAGAGGAGGGCTTCCGCCAGATAGAGCGTAATATGCTGCACGAGGTGGCTGAGTTCGAGGATGTCGTCATTAGCTGTGGTGGCGGCACTCCCTGTTTCTTCGACAACATGGACTACCTCAACCAGCAGTCGCAGGTTGTCTGGCTCAGCTGTCAGCCCGAGGTGTTGCAGAAGCATCTGCTCATGGGCAAGGGCGACCGTCCGCTGCTCAAGGGGAAGAACCCCGACGAGCTGATAGCCTATATCCGCGAGCAGCTGGAGTATCGTGAGCAGTTCTATTCGAAAGCGCGCTACAAGCTCGACGTGAGCTTGATGGATAACTACGACAAAATCAAGATTACGGTAGCGAAGCTGCGTGAGTTGCTGGGCATCTGACGTCCCGCTGCTTACGCCGCTTATCCCAGTGTGATGTTTTCCACGTTGACGTCTTCGTGGAGGAATATCTGTGCCTGTTCCTTGAACTTCTCGGGGTTCTCGGTGGTCAGGTAGCGCACGCCGGCCCCTTGTGAGCAACGCTCCTCTATCTCGGGGTGCTTCTCGAAGTATTGCTTCAGACTCTCGGCCACGTATTCGCCCTGCGGCACGACACGGACACCCGCAGGCAGGTATTTCAGTATCTTGGGCATCAGCAGTGGGTAGTGCGTACAGCCCAGGATGATAGCGTCGATTTCCGGATCCTTGCGCATCACCTCGTCAATGCGTTTCTTGACGAAGTAGTCTGCGCCCGGCGAGTCAGCCTCGTTATATTCCACCAGCGGCACCCAGAAGGGACAGGCCACGCCGCTGACCTTAATGTCAGGAAACTGTTTCTGTATCTCCAGCGTGTAACTCTCACTCTTGATGGTTCCTTCGGTGGCCAGCACGCCTACATGGCGGCTCTGTGTCAACTGTCCGATGACCTCCGCCGTGGGGCGTATGATGCCTAACACGCGGCGTGTGGGGTCTATCTTGGGCAGGTCCTGCTGTTGGATGGTGCGCAGCGCCTTCGCTGAGGCTGTATTGCAGCCAAGGATAACGAGGTGACAACCCATGTCAAACAGTTTCATGACGGCCTGGCGCGTGAACTCATAGACAACGTCGAAGGAGCGTGGTCCGTAGGGCGCACGGGCATTGTCGCCGAGGTACAGGTAGTCGTACTCGGGCAGCAGCTGGCGTATGCCGTGCAGGATGGTCAGTCCGCCGTAGCCGCTATCGAAAATGCCAATGGGTCCTTTCACTTCTTAATTCTTAACTCCTTCAATTTTTCAATTTTTCAATTTTTCAATTCTTCAATTTTTCAATTCTTCCATCACCATTGGCATGGCGTCCACGCTCAGCGACGGGGTGATGTAGGGGCAGGCATCGCCGTCGGTGTTGACAATCATGATGAGGCCGTTCTCTGCAGCCACCTTGGCCAGCACTTTGTTCAGCTGTTCCTTCAGCGGCAGCAGGGCAGCCGCCTCGGCCTCGGCCAGCTCGCGCCGACTGTTGGCTTTGAAGGCCATGTTACGTTCCATGAGCTCCTTCAGCTCCGTCTGCCGTTTCAGCAGGATGGTCTTCGGGAAGTCCTTCTGTCCGTCGAGGAACTCCTCGTACTTACGGTTGAAGTCGTCCTCGACGCGCTTCAGTTCCTTCTCATACTGTGCCCGCTGTTCGGCCAGTTGCTGCTGTGCCAGCGCGTATTCGGGCATGGCCTGCAGGGCTTTTGTGTAGCTCAGAAAGCCGATCTTCACGAGCGAGAAGCTCTCTTGTGCCTGAGCCGTCAGGGCCAGGCAGGCGAATATCAGTAAGAGGACTCTTTTCATGTTCTTAGTGTGTTGTTACTGTTACTGACTGATGCTTTCGATGCGGAGCCTCAAGGTGCCGGCGGGCACACGGACTTCGACGATGTCGCCGACCTTCTTGTTCAGCAGGGCCTGGGCGATGGGCGACTTGATGGAGATTTTTCCCTCGCGGAGGTTGGCCTCGTGGGGACTGGCGATGGTGTAGGTCATGCGGGCGTTGTTCGTGAGGTTAGTCATTTCCACACGGCTCAGCAGGATGACGCTGTCAGTGGCCAGGAGCGACTTGTCGATGACGCGTGCGTTCTCCAGCACACGCTGCTTGAAGCGTATGCGCCCCAGCAACCGTCCCTGCTCGCGCTTGGCGGCATGGTATTCGAAGTTCTCGCTGAGGTCGCCCTTGTCGCGTGCCTCGGCGATGGCATCCTTCACCTGCGGTAGCTCCACGTTCACCATGTGCTGGAGCTCGGCTACGAGCTTGTCGTAGCCTTCCTGAGACATATATTCCATCGTCATAAAAAGTACACAAAAGGGACGGTTCTTTGCAAGACCTCCGCGTAGCGCCTGAGCACCTACGGAGCGCAAGAAAGCGAGCAAGCTCGAGCGCCTTTTGTGTACTTTCTGTTAGTGAGTGATTTTTACTTAATACCGAGCTTGGTCTTCACCTGAGCGGTGACATCGGTCGAGAGGGTGGTGCTGATGTAGGGGATGCCGGCACCCATCTCCATGATGTAGACGTAGCCGCCAGTCTGGCCGACTGCCTTGATGGCTTCGAGCACCTTGTTGGTGATAGCCTGCATCTTCTCCGACGAAGCTTTCTGCAGGGCCTGCTGGTTGTCCTGGAAGCTCTGCTGGATCTTGGTGTACATATCCTGGAGCTCCTGCTGACGGCGGGTCTTGATGTTCTCGGGCAGGGTGGCCTGCTCCTTCTCGAAGGCCTCGCCCTTCTTCTGCAGTTCGTCCTGCATCGACTTCAGGTCGGCCTCGTACTGTGCCTGCAGAGCGTCGATTTCGCCCTTGGCCTTGGTGTACTCAGGCATGGCCTGGATAATCTCCTGGGTGTTCACGTGACCGAACTTGGCCTGTGCGTTAGCGGTGGTGAAACCGCAGATGGCGCAGAGTGCGCAGATGATAAACTTTTTCATTGTTCTTTATTGTTTCGTTTAATTGTTTAATCGTTTTTTCGTGTAACCGTTTAATCGTTTTTTCGTTTGATCGTTTAATCGATTGATCGTTATGTCGATATTATGACGTTGAAGCGGGCTGACGGTTTAATAGCTGTAGCCTAACTTCTGCAGTACTTCCGTGGAGATGTCGATCTTGGGTGAGCCGAAGATGATGCCGGCATCGCTGGCACGGTCGAGCACGAGCTGGTAGCCGCGCTGGTCGGCAATGTCCTTGACGGCGTTGTAGATCTCGTCCTGGATGGGCGTCATCAGGGCATTACGCTTCTTGAAGAGCTCGCCCTCGGGACCGAAGTACTTACGTTTCAGCTCTGCGGCCTGCTTCTCCTTTTCCATGATGGCGTCCTGACGGGCTTTCTTCTGCTCTGCCGAGAGGAAGACCACCTCGTTCTGGTAGGTCTTGTACATGGTCTGTGCCTCTGTTGTGAGGGCGTCGACCTCTGCCTGCCACTTCTTCGATACCTGTGCCAGTTGCTCGTTGGCGCGCTCGTAGGCAGGGATATTCTTCAGGATATACTCCATGTCCATCAGGGCAAACTTCTGCGCCTGCATCGACAGCGTCGATGCACATAAGATAATGAATAATACAACTTTCTTCATAATTCTTAGTTCTTAATTCTTAATCGCGAAGCGACAACTCTTAACTCTTAACTCTTAACTCTTAACTCTTAACTCTTAATTCTTAACTCTTAACTCTTAACTCTTAACTCCTAACTCTTAACTCCTTAGAACTCCTGTCCGAGAATGAAGTGGAACTGTGAGCCACCGCGTGTCTGCGAGCTGGAGTAGTGGGGTTTGTCGAAGCCGTAGGCCCAGTCGATACCCATCAGACCCACCATCGGGAGGAAGATGCGTACGCCGACGCCGGCGGAGCGCTTGATGTCGAAGGGGTTGAACTTCTTAGTCTCTGACCATGCATTACCGCCTTCGAGGAATGTCAGTGCGTAGATGGTGGTGTTGCCCATCATGAGGGGGTAGCGCAGCTCGAGCGTCATGCGGTCGTAGGCGTAGCCGGCAGCACCGCGCGGTGTCAGGGCACCGTTCTCGTAGCCTCGCAGTCCGATGGTCTCCTCGGCGTAGCCGTAGCTATAGCCGCTCATGCCGTCGCCGCCCATGTAGAAGGTTTCGAAGGGCGACTTCTTGTCGCTGTTGAACGAGCCGAGCAGTCCCAGCTCGAAGCGTGTCATGAGCACGAAGCACTTCAGTCCACTGGTCAGTGCGGTGAACGTGCGCAGCTTCATCTTCCACTTGTGGTACTCAATCCAGCGGTAGACGTCCTGTAGCTCGTCCTCGTAGGTGGCCGACGTGTAGTCCTTGGCCAGGTGGGCGTAGTCCTTGCCGTCGAAGAGCGACCAGGGCGGCGTAACGGTCAGCGAGGCCATGAACTCCGTGCCGCGGCGCGGGAAGAGTGGATGGTCTGTCGATGTGCGCGACAGTGTGACGCCGAGGTTCAGGTTGTTACAGTTGCCGTTGGCGATGTAGAAGTAGCTCCAGTCGCGTAGCATGTAGCGTGTGAAGCCCAGTGTGGCCGACAGCTGGAAGTAGTCGTCGGGCCAGCGCAGGCGCTTACCCCAACCGATGGATGCGCCCAGCATACTGATGGTCTTGTCGTCGTCGAGCAGCGCATCGTAGTTGTAGGCGTAGTTGTTATATGTGCCGTAGCCGCTGTAGTAGTTATACATGGAGTTCATCCAGCTGCTGTTGCGGTAGGTGCTGGAGATGTCCGACTGTTTCGAGTAGAACACGCCGACGTTGAAGGCGTTGGGTCGCTTGCCGCCGAACCAGTTGGTGGAGTAGCTGGCGGAGCCTGAGTAGTAGTAGGAGCCGTTCGACTGGAAGTTGATGCCGAGCTGCTCACCGTCGCCGATGGGCATGATGCCGCGGTGCATCTTGTTCCTGCCGAAGAGGTTGCGCATGGAGAAGTTGTTCAGCTTCAGTCCGATGCGTCCGATGACGCCCGTCTGTCCCCATCCGAGTGAGAACTCCACCTGGTCGTTCGACTTCTGTTCGAGCATCCAGTTCAGGTCGACGGTGCCGTCCTCGTAGTTGGGCTTCACGTCGGGCGACACCTTGTCGGCCTCGAAGTAGCCCATGGCTGCAATCTCGCGGATGGAGCGCATGATGGCCTCCTTGTTGAACAGGTCGCCGGGCTTGGTGCGCAGTTCGCGTCGCACCACCTCCTCGTAGAGTCGGTCGTTGCCGTAGATGCGCACGTGGTTCAGGTGGGCCTGCGGTCCCTCGGTGATGCGCATCTCCACGTCGATGGAGTCGCCGTCGATGTTCACCTCCACGGGGTCGATGTTCGAGAACACGTAGCCGTTGTTATAGTAGTAGTTGCCGATGGCGTCCTCGTCCTCCTTCAGTCGCTTGTTGATGTGCTTCTGGTTGTAGACGTCGCCGCGCTTCATGTTCAGCGTGCGGTCCAGTCCCTCGGTGGTGACGACGGTGTTGCCCACCCACGTGACGTTGCGCAGGTAGTACTTCTGTCCCTCGTTCACGTGGACGTAGATGTTGACGTGCTTGTCGTCAACGTTCCAGACGGAGTCCTCTGTGACTTCCATGTCGCGGAATCCCATCTCGTTGTACTTCTCGATGAGTTGTTCCTTGGCCTCGCGGTAGCGTTCGTCGGTGAATTTCTTCGCCTTGAAGAAGTTGCTCAGCTTGCCGGCCTCGTGAATCTTGCCGAAGGCGCCCTTTGTGAAGAGCGAGCCTTTGATCTTCTTGGCTGCCAGTGCGCCGTTGCCGTCGAAGATGATGTTGCGCACCTTCATCTTGTCCTTCTTGTCGATGTCGACGTCGAGGATGACCTGGTTCTTGCCGGTGACGTCGTCGCGCTGCGAGATGTTGATCTCGGCGTTCTTATAGCCTTTCTCGTCGAAGTATTTCTTGGCCAGTATCTTGGCGCGGTCAATCATGTTGGGCGTTATCTGCGAGCCCTTCATGATGCCGAGCTTCGCCTCCATGTCCTCGCGCTCCGACTTCTTCAGTCCCGTGTAGTTGATGGTGCTGACGCGCGGGCGCAGGGCCAGATGTATGCAGAGGTAGACCTTCGACCCGACGATGGAGTCGGCGGTGATGGCCACCTTCGAGAACAGACCGTGGCGCCAGTAGCGCTTGATGGCTTCGGTGACGGCCTGTCCCGGCACTTCTATCTGCTGGCCTACCTGCAGGCCCGACAGTCCGGTGAGCACGTAGTCCTCGTAGCCCTCGACGCCTTCGACGCTGATGCCGCCGATTTCGCACTGTCTGGGTGTGCCGGCATAGCTGATGTCGGGGTTGATAATCTTATCTTGCGCAAAAGCCTGACGGGCTGTGCCTGTCAGCACAGCCAGCATCATGACTATTCGATAGGTGAGTTTCATCTTTATTCTTCGTTTTCCACTTGTTCTTCGGTTTTGCCGTAGCGGCGCTGTCGGCTTTGATAGCTCTCGATGGCCAGACCGAGTGCCTTCTCGTCGAAGTCGGGCCAGTAGGTGTCGCAGAAGTACAGCTCCGTGTAGGCTATCTGCCAGAGCAGGTAGTTCGATACGCGCAGCTCGCCGCCTGTGCGTATCAGCAGGTCGGGGTCGGGCATGAAGTTGGTCTCCAGGCGCTCGCTGATGAGCTGTTCGTTGACGGCGCTGACCTTCAGTCGTCCGTCGTGAACGTCGGCGGCGATGTCCTGCACGGTCTTCGTGATTTCCCATCGCGACGAGTAGCTCAGTGCCACGACCATGGTCATGGCGCTGTTCTTCTCGGTGTGTACCTCGGTCTCGCGCAGTTTGCGCTGCACCTCGGTGGGTATGCGCGACAGGTCGCCGATGACGCGGAATCGCACGTTGTTCTTCATGAATATCTCGTCCTCCAGCGATGTGAGCACCAGTCCCATGAGTGCCGCCACCTCGTCGGCAGGGCGGTTCCAGTTCTCTGTCGAGAAGGTGTAGAGCGTCAGGTACTTCACGCCCAGGCGTACGCACTCCGAGGTGATGCGGCGCACCGCCTCGACGCCGGCCTGGTGGCCGTAGCTGCGGTCCTTGCCGCGCTCTGTGGCCCAGCGCCCGTTGCCGTCCATGATGATGGCTATGTGGCGGGGTATGTTGTTGTTATCTGTCATTATTGCACGTTTTACATTTTTCCCAAATATCGTAGGTCAGCGCCAGGCTGAAGGCGCTGTAGCAGTCGGTGTTCTTCAGCATTCCGCTGCTCTTGATGCCGTAGGGGTCGCTCACGCCGTCCAGCTTGTCGCTGCCGCTGAAGTGCATGGTCCACTCGGCCGTCAGGTTCAGCCTCTCGGCTATCTTGCATTTCACGCCGGCGCCTATTGGCAGGTTGCCCGCCAAGACACCGTGGTGTCCGTCGACGTAGGTCAGTCCCAGTCCGAAGGCTATGAACGGTGCCACGCGTCGTGCGCCGTAGTATTCGCGTCCTGTGCCGTAGGCCCAGAAGTTGTATTCGTAGCGCAGCGTCAGGTCCATCAGCGGGTGGCTGAAGCTGTAGGGAGCCATCTGCTCCGTGCCCTGGCCGTCGGGATACCAGGTTTTCGTGTCGCCGCTGCTGCCTTTCAGCTTGCCGTAGCTCAGCTGTGCGGCCCACGCCATGCGCGGGTTCTCGCGGTATTTGGCGACGAGGGTGCCCAGTGGCTGCATGTTCTTCAGCACGTTGCCATTGAAGTCGCCCTCGTAGCTCACCATTCCCAGAGCGCCGCCCACCTCCATGCGGTATTCGGGGTCGTCCTGGGCCCTTGCTGGGCAAATGAGAAGTGAGAAATGAGCAATGAGCAATGCCGTCAGCAGCCAGTGCCGACAGCCTCTCGCCATCCCTCCTTGATATCTCTCATCTTTCATCTTTCATCTCTCATCTAGAAATGCTCCCAGACCATTTCTTTCCCGTTCCGTCCGTCAGCAGCAGGCGGTCGCCGAGCGAGATGACCGTCATCGGCGCGCCGCCGAAGTCGTCGGGCATCTGCAGGTTGTCGCTGGTCTTCCAGGTGATGCCCTGGTCCTGACTGCGGTAGATGGTGCCGTCGGCCGACAGCGCCAGCAGGTAGCCCTGCACGTAGGCCAGCACCGTCTGCTGGCTGGCCGGCAGGTAGTAGGGGTTGTCCTCGGCCTGCGTCATCAGCACCCACAGTCCCTCGTGGCTATCGTCCTTCAGGCGGCGCCACAGCGTCATGGCTGTGTCGGTCTCGGCCTTCAGGCCAGCCCAGAGCGTGTACTCCATGCCTGCGTTAGTCTGCCATGTCACGCCCGTCAGCGCCAGCGTGGGCACCAGCGATGCGTCGTCGTCGAGGCGTGATGTGTCTATGCTGTCAGCCGGTGCGTAGGCTGTGCTCTCGTCTATCTGCTCCTCTGTCCTCGTCCAGCGCAGTACGCCGGCCTCCTGCTGGCGCACGCTGAGCGTCACCGTGTAGTCGCGCCAGTGTTCGCCGTCGGTCGAGAAGACGCGGACGGTGCGTGGCTGACTGAAGTCCAGCGAGTCGGTCGAGGAGATGGCGAAGAGCGAGTCGCTCCTCGTCGACTTGATGGTTGCCAGGGCGTTGTTCTTCGTTGCCAGCGTGCAGACCACGTGTTTCAGGTCGGTGCCTATGGGCAGCGAGTCGCTGTTGAAGATGCGGCCACCCAGATGGTCGATGTGCATCTTCACGCTCGAGGCGTTGTAGCTTTTCTTATAGGTCGAGTCGGAGCCGTCGGCCGCCGTTGCTGTCAGGTAGCGGTTCAGCGTGCCGAGGGTGAACGAGGTGACGGACACGTTGTCGTAGTACGTCACGTCGTCGTCATCGCCCAGGCACGAGGGCAGCAGCACGCTCGTCATGAGCATGACGCAGCAGGCCATCATCACCTTTTTCATGCTATTTTTATTGTCATTTATCATTGATTCGTTATCATTTAGGCACGTAGTGCCGCAAGTTTTGGCTGCAAAGGTACGCAAAAATCCCTAAACACCGCGTTTTTCTCACCTTTATTAAATTAAATTATATGATAAAATGCAAAAAAGAGTGCGGTATGAGTCACTCACTCCGCACTCTTTTCAATGAACGCTGGTCTTCGTCAGTGTAACAATACTCAAGACCGTGGCAAGGACCACGCAGGCCAGCATCACTGTTGTTTGAAAATCAAATAACATAACTTTTACCTTAAATTTAAAACCTTTGCGATGATGCAAAGAAGTACTAACCTAATGAATATGGGGTAACAATCGTCACGATTGCGGTGCAAAGGTAATAGTTTCTGTGGTCGCGCACAAGAGAATGGCGCCCTTTCCTCAGAAACGGCGCCATTTGTTGACCTATGTCAATCTGAAGCGATTATTCTTCATCTGAGTCGTCATCGTCCCAGAAGCCGCGGCGACGGGAAAGCATACCACCCTCCTGGGCAGCAGGAGAATCGCTGGTTTCTAACGATGAGTTGGCTATCATGTGAACCAGTTCTACACGAGTAACAGTAACTGTCGGTATCTGATATATCTTTTTCATTGTCTTGTCTTTTTTAGAAACGAATTATCGTAATTGTCCTTAATTTTACACACGAATTTTTCTTAATTCTCACTTTACAACGACCTTGCGTCCGTTGTGAATGTAGATACCAGAATTCATCCGTGAACCATCAATGCGCTGTCCGTTGAGGTTGTAGACAGATTCTCTAATTCTCAATTTTCCATTTTCCATTTGACTGATGCCTGTGGTATCATCGTCGCCATACACATTGAAGCTAATTACCTGACGAGCGCCTGAAGTTTTGGCAGGAACATTATCAAGGTCAAGGTAGCAGCGGTAAGCCGTACCAGTCATTGGGCTATCGGTAACCTTGTAGAACGCGGTGTTACTGTTCTGATACTGCATGACGTAGCTTCCAACTGGAACAGAGCCTGCAGTCATCAGTCCAACCAAACCGTTCACGGTGTATGTTGCCGTCTCGCCGTTGGTGGCTATACCCTTGAGAGCCACGCTAACATTCTCTGCTTCCTCAGTTGAAAGAATATATGGTGTGTTAGCGCTCAACACATCCTCCTCGCTCTCTTCGAAGTACACCCTTCCGTTATCCTTGTTTGCAACGGTATATGCCTTCACCGTCTCTGGCTTCAGATTATCGTAGGGGGCAATGAATGTTCCCCAATCAGCGGTAGCATTTACCGAGAGGGTGACGTTGGTCAACTCTACAGGTTCAGAACAAAGCCAGTTCGTCTTGGTTGCTTCTCTTTGCCCTGAAGGATAAGTATTGTCATAAGGCGAAACCATGGCGCCCTCATCGGTACTATGGGTACCCAGATACCAGTTCCAGCCCTTCCATGATGCTTGTTCGCTAAGCATCTTAAACGTACCATCTTCCTGTGGAATCACGCTCCAAACGTTAGCCGATACTTCCATTGTTTCGCCCTCGACAAGATCTTTGTATGCTCCCCATGCAGAAGTGTTGCCCTTTGGAGTGACAATGTAATAATCGTAAGGATTCTCAATGATGTAGTTGTCGCCGCTGGCAACGAATTTAACAGGATATGGTGTCGTAGTAATCGTGGTATTACCTGAACCATATTTCAGCATATTAATATTCTTGCCTGTGCTAACGCCATTGTCTGCTAGGTAGAGGCGATAATACTTGTCTGCAGCAGGCAGAATCAGCGTACTTGATGCCATAGCCTCTTTTGCTGCCTCCAGTTCGCTCTTTGCTGTTGTATAATCGCTGGCAGTAGTGCTTCCGCTGGCTGCAACTGTAGCGGCTTCACCAAGTTCTGTCACGAGTGCATCATAATAAGTAGAGTTGTACTTGAAGGGCGTGGTGCCAACCTTAGGAGTCCATGAGTTCTTTACGGTTGTTGCGGCAGCAATCTCTTCGTTAAGCGAAGCCTTTGCCATTCCAACCTCATCCTGGCCAACATAGGTTAGTGTGAAGTCATCGCAATAATAGCCCCAACTACCACCATTTGGATACGGGGAGCTTGCTTCGTTGGTACCAGCAATGCCGATGTTTACATAGGTTTCATTGCCTGTGACAGCAAACGTGTATTCAAGATCAGTATTAACACCTTCCATTATTACGGGGTCTGAAGCACCGCCGTTAGCAACCAGTGCAATTGTACATCTCCACACTCCGTTTGTCCATGACCTAGCTTTTGCTGTCAGTTTATAACTACCAGCAGGAAGTCCGACAATTCTTTGATTTACATTACGGCCATTCCAACCGGTATAATATGTATAGCTTCCTCCTATAGCATCCGTTGTAACAACGCATCCATTATTTTCCGCATCGCTTCCACCTGTTGCAGGATCGCCATCAATTGTCCATCCCAGAGTGTTACCGAGTTCAAAGCCTTTATTGACTATAAGTGCAGAGATATCTGTGTTTGAGGCAGCAGTACCAGAAGTAATGATTGCTGTACGAACAGCATCTGCGAGGTCAGCAGGATTAACATCGGCATTGGCTGTGTAAACTGTTGACGCGCCCTCCGGGGCAACATAGCCAGCAGGCTTCGCACTTGCAATTAGGTCGTTTAATAATGCAAAGTTATCTGCAGATTCCTGAGCATTGGATACTGCAGTTTCAAGAGAAGCGATAGCTGATACATAGCCAGAAACATCTGCTACGATATCATCATTGGTAGCATATGCATCAAGCCCTGTTTTCAATGACTCTAAGGTGTTTTTAACAGTAGAGTTCATTATTACATCCTTTATCGCTGTATATGCTGTCGTTGCAGAAGAAGCGCGAGTTGTATAGGGCTCGATATTCATACTTACTGTCAAATCGTCTAAACAAAGTCCGCCTTGGATCTTACCTGATGTATAAGTAAATTTCCCAATGCGTATAAAGTTTTCACTCAAAGTGTACTCTACTGAAGTATTAGCCGTAATATCTTTCACAGTCATCTTTGTCGCTTCCCCTGTTTCTGCAACAATTGTTATATGATAGAAATATGGAGTCGTATTGGCTGTAAATGTTGCTGTTTCACTTTGAGCCGAGCCTAGGAAAAAGGATCCAGTAGAATTTGAAGCAGCGGTACGAGATGGTGTAGTTACCTGCCAATGACATAAATTATTATTAGAGGAATCATAAATGGTGAAACTCGGAGTCTGAGCAGCTGAACTACTTGAACCATTAACAGGAATAATTGCCATATCAAACTCTATTTTGTATTGTTCAAGTGTCCCATACACAGTGCCTACGATACCTGAATTAGTCAATCCTGTGTAGGTAAAAGTAGCACCATTAGTATCGCCGGCATTGATTTTCCCGTAGTGAGTCTCCCCCGAACGAATAACCTGACTGGTGTTTAATCTGCTGCTGGGATTATCCCATCCTGTTGCAATCGTTCCAGAATCTTCGTAGTCTTGTGTAAAGATTGGCGTCCATTCTTCTGCCAGCGCAAAACCATTCGCCCCAATCAGGCATAGAGCCACGAGGAGCATCTTAGTAAATAGTTGTTTTGAGTTCATTGTAGTTGTTGTTAGTTAATAGATATCTTTCCAAGGTAGAGGTGTGTGCATGGCGCACCCATATTCCGCGGCAAAAATACGAAAAAATCCTGAAAGTCCAAAGCTTTTCAGGATTTTTTTCTGTTATTTTGTCTAAAATTTTAGGTCAAAGGGGGGGCGCGGGATAACGGCCAATGGCCTTCAGGAGTTTACGCGACGGTAATCATTGTCACGCTCGTGGGAGCCTGCACCAACCTTTCGCCCGAAAAATAAGCGCCACTTATTCAGAATAAGCCGGGCTTCATTCGCAATAAGCGCCACTTATTGCGGAATAAGCGGCGCTTATCAGACGAAGGGACGGACGCCGCCCGTACCGTGTGAATGGAATTTGCTTAATGTCACTTGTAACTTGTAACTTTCGCCCCTTCCCCAGTGTTTACTGCGGAAAGCGGCGATTTCAGGAACTGACGCTCAATGTAACTTTGGCGTTCTCGGAAACTTTTCGTATCTTTGTCCTTGTGAGACACCTATTATATATTATGACGATGGCGGCATTGCTTGTTAACATTTTTAATATTCGTTCACTTTTCTTTTTTTCTTCGCCGCAGCGATCACTTTTCTTTCGCACCGCGATTCTGCCGCGGCGGCGGCAAGTTTCAGGTGACAAGTGACAAGTGACATTAAGAGAAATTCAACTTGT